>Ga0123355_10000896_pt1 | contig 41283 bp, 32 predicted proteins | sample TergutEmb28metaG_3_FD_89872 | JGI IMG/M metagenome (GOLD analysis project Ga0123355, IMG submission 89872) | Embiratermes neotenicus P1 segment gut microbial communities from Petit-Saut dam, French Guiana - Emb289 P1 | ecosystem: Host-associated > Arthropoda: Insects > Digestive system > Gut ...
ACCCCCCACATCCCACTCCCCATCCACCTAGGCCGCCCCACCCACCAAGACCACCACATCCGCCCGTCCCGCCCTTACGCCCCATAATTCCACCACGCCCTCCTTTACCTCCCCCACATCCTCCAGTGCCGCCCTTCCATCCGCCTCGCCCACCTCATCCCCCACACCCACCATTGCCGCCTCTACCACCTCCGATGCCTCCTCCACCCCCGCCGCAATCGACACCACGGGACCACGGACCGGCACCCTATGTTGTAGATATCATCAGAGTCACCCGGCAAAACAATAACTATCGTGCAACTCCATGGACCGGCAGACATCTTCAACTAACAGTTATGACCATACGCCCAGGAGAAGACATAGGCTTGGAAGTGCATCCTGACGACGACCAATTTCTGTTTATAGTTGAAGGCCAAGGCATAGCACAAATGGGTCCATCCAGGCGCAATCTTAATTTCCGTCAACCGGTGTTTGCTAACTCAGCGGTGTTTATACCTGCAGGAACCTGGCATAATGTCACCAATACTGGCAGAACGCCCTTGAGACTTTTCAGTATCTACGCACCACCTCATCACCCTAGGGGAACCGTGCATCATACGAAGGCCATCGCAGAGCAAATGAGTGACTAGAATATTGTGTATTTTCAATAAAAATCCGCATGGTAACATATGGGGTTTTAAATCCAAAATGCCATATATCACTATAGTTATTAATGGCATAAACCGGGAACTAAAGCGGCACAATTACGTTTGACTGTATATTACAACTATGTTACATTGTGGGAGATTTGGCAGTTGAAGTCGAAAAACTACGATAAAGGGAGTGCTTGGAAGTAGCGTAGCTACTCCCACTCGAAGAACTTTTAGCTCGGCTGATGACGAAGCCACCCCCATGGGTGAATAGGAGGGATTTTTAAGTGAAACTAAGTAGACTGTTATTGTCGTTGCTTGCGCTGTTGGTGTTTATACCAGGGGTATTGGTATTTGCAACACGGCCAACACCGGTGGATCAAATCCATGCAGGTATGTTCCCAGTAGGGTCCGAACAACGCATTGAGTACGCCAGTGCCTTAAATGTACGCAGAGGCCCACATTACAGGTATGCCGCCTTTACACATTTGGTTAGGGGTACCGTCGTAACGGTGCTTGAGTACAGGGATAAATGGGTCCGCGTCAACACCCCTCACGGTGAAGGCTGGATTTATGCTGGATATCTTTCTAGGGAAATGGCTGCGGCAGCACCACTCTCACCAGGGACAGGTACTACAGGAGGTGGAGGCGCGGTTGCAGCAGGTAACCGCACACCTCAGCATTTGCTTCGTGCAGATATGTTTCCTGTGAACTCCACGGCAACCGTTGATTTTGCATCACATGTAAATATTCGCCGGGGGCCGGGCAACTCATATGGGGCCTTTACTCATTTAGCCAGGGGTACATCTGTTACCGTATTGGAGTTCAGCCGTCTTTGGGTCAGAGTCAACACCCCAAGCGGTGATGGTTGGATTTTCTCAGGCTTCTTGAGCAATGACGCGGTTACCACTGCTCGTACCGGTAATGTATCGACACCGGGTACAGGCACTCCCGCAACAGGACTCGGCACACGCACCCCACATGCACAGCTTCGCGCGGAGAACTTCCCTACCAACTCTACGCAAATTGTAGACTATGCATTTTTCTTAAATGTACGCAGGGGCGCAGGCACATCTCATGCAGCATTTACCCATCTGTCCAGAGGCACCGAAGTTACTGTCCTTGAATTCAGAGGCGGTTGGGTACGTATTAATACAGCCCAAGGCTATGGCTGGATTTATGCGGCCTATCTACGCCGATAGAGTAATTGATGAATATTTGCCCACATTGCAAGAAAAGGACGCCCCCCGGCAGGAAGCATTGCCCTTATTGCATGCAGCTAGCCCGGGATTCTTCCCAGCGTAAAATTCCAATTGTCACAGCCATTATAGCCATTGTATTTTTTTCAGTGGTGGTATTCGGTGCGGCGGCGGTTCTCATTGCGCATATCAGGAGGGAGGCTGACTTTGACGGTGATGTGGGCCTTCATTTAGATGGGGTATGGGATACAGACGGTCCAACGGTAAACGATGAATATATTTCATTTGAGTTCGCAGGAGACAGCTTTTCCAGTGTAACTGAATGGACATTTTTTGATGCTAGCCCAGAAGCTCTGGCGGAGTTCATAGCTTTCAATGAAAACGACCGAGGAGCCATTGTATATACAGATGATATAGGATATGGGAACTATCGTATCCGTATATATGAACATGGCGAGTTTACCCTGGAGGGTAATAGCATATTGCTGAGTTTAAACAGTGGTCAATCCCAATGGATGCCGTTTTACTGGGATGGCGATGCTATTATTATCAATGGAGACCGGTACCTCAGAAGATAATGAAAATCACGGAGCTGCTAAACAGCTCTTTTTTTTATGGAATTGGAAATTGCGGCTACGATGCTCTGACGCAAGTGTCAAGGCACCGTAGCCGCTTTTTATGGCCAAATACCAAATTTGAAAAAATATTGAGCAGCCTTAATATTTCCATAACATTTCCATAATAAACTTGGCCTAATAAGAGCGATGAACGTATAGTTTTCTATAGACAATAATACCGAGGTGATATAATGCCCCATATATTAATAGTTGAAGATGACAAGCCCATTAACGGCCTTATTAAGAAAAATCTCGAACTGGTGGGCCATACCTGTGTTTCTGTATATGACGGCAGCTCAGTATTTAGCGTTATGGAAAATGACAGCTTTGACCTAATCCTGCTGGACGTTATGCTTCCCGGCCGGGATGGTTTTGAAATAATTAAGGATATCCAAGGTAAAGTCCCAATAATTTTTTTAACAGCCCGTGGAGCCATTCATGACAAGGTTACTGGCCTCAGATACGGAGCAGATGACTATATCGTCAAGCCCTTCGATATGCTAGAGCTAACCGCTCGCATAGAATCCGTGCTTAGGCGTACAAAAAAAGAAGAAAAATCATTTAAATTAGGAGATGTCACCGCAGATTTAGCCGGACGCCAGGTTTTCTTTAAAGGCGACCTGGTAGACTTTACCCCCCAAGAATTCGCCCTAATCGAAGCCCTGATAAAAAACCGCAACATAGCCCTTTCTCGGGATAAGCTACTAGAAATCGCCTGGGGCTATGATTATGGCGGCGATACCCGCACGGTGGATGTACATATCCACAGCATTCGTAAAAAACTGAATTGGGATAAGGTCATTAAAACCGTGTACAAGTTGGGATATCGCTTGGAGGACAGAGCATGAGACTCAAGACATTTATCGCGGCATACATGCTTTTCCTCGGCATTCTTTTTATTAGTATCGGAATTGTGTCAACCCATATGGCCAATAGCACTACCTATATGCTCCGCGAAAAAGCCGCTAGAGAGTTTCAGACAATCACTACGTCTTTGGCCAGAGAAATTGCGGCGGTCTATAGCAGATTCCCCGGAGGGTATGGCACACGTGAGCCTGTCGGCGAGATATTTTCAAGATTCCTTCATTACTATGGGCAGCATGGCATTGACCTTGGCTTGACACAGAGTATTTACGAAAACCCTGCTTACGCAACAGTTTCTTTTCAGCCAGTCGGAGACGAGCATTTTATTTTTATTTATGGCACACTACCTAACCCATTTCGATTTTACTCATTATCCTATCGCCTAAATGTAACCGCCAATATCACTGATATGCAAGGGATTCAGCAGTATTTATGGGTGACGTCTATTATCGTTTCCTTGGTTGCAGCGGTGCTTTTATATGTCATTTTGCTGAAAATATTTAAGCCACTTGAGGTAGTTGCGGTTGCAGCTGAGAAGATAACAGAAGGCCAATATGGGCAACAGATAACCGTAACAGGCCGTAACGAGCTTGCCGCCGTCGCCGTGGCCTTCAACCGGATGTCTGCCCAAATAGAAGCGCAAATACAGGAATTGGAAGAGGAGAACGAACGGAAGCAGCAGTTCGTAGATAACTTCGCTCACGAAATCCGGACCCCACTTACCTCTATTTTTGGCTATGCGGAGTACCTTCAAAAAGCCAGCCTAAGGGAAGGAGAGTTATTAGAATCCGCCGAGTATATTATGTCAGAAGCCAACCATATGAAAAATGTAGCCAATTCCCTACTCGAGCTTGCGACCCTCAGGGATTATCAACCGGAAAAAACCCAGATTTTCATACCGGAGCTCTTTATCGAAATCAAGCAATCACTGGAGAAAACATTAGAAGAGCGAGGTATTGAACTTCGCATACAAGCCTTAGCCCCTTATATTGATGGGCAGCCGGATTTAATCAAGGCACTACTACTTAATCTATGCGCCAACGCAATATCTTCCTGCGAACAGGGGAAAGGCATAGTTAGACTCAGCGCATCCATCGAAAAAGACAATATAATCATTTCTATTGATGATAATGGCTGTGGTATCCCAAGCGATAAACTATCCAAGGTAACAGAGCCCTTTTTCCGTATAGATAAGGCCCGGAGCCGCAATAACCAAGGAGGAGCAGGCCTTGGTCTGGCTCTATGTAAGCAGATTGCCCATGTTCATGAGGCAAAAATGACCATTGCCTCCACCCAAGGTATAGGCACATTGGTGCGATTAACATTTACACCACCCAAATAACCGTCTAATATAGTGAAATCAATGAGAAACGGTCTCGCCCGAGCGGCACCCTGAAACGCCGAAGTAAGGCGTTTTAGGGCGATTTTGCCGCGACAGGCGAGACCGATTTCGAATTATTTCACTATAATTTCAAAATACAGGCTGTTTAATATGTCCACTGTGAGGCTCACAAAATAAGTTCCTGAAAGGAAGATATACAAGCATGAAAAGAAAGTTCAAAGAAATTGCAAGAGTGACCATTGCTACGATGGCAGCAGTTGGAATATTTGGCAGCGCGCTGCTGGGGGCTAATACCTGGACCCTCCAAGCGGCAACCGCAGGTGAAACCTATGTGCCCCCCGCAGTAGAGGATGTGAGTATCCCGGACAACCCAGTGCCGGAAGAAGCTCAAGCTCTTGGCTTGACGGTTATAAACATCACCGATGATGCTATAACAATCCCATCAACAGCATTATCAATGGAAGAAGCCGTACAAGTTGGCGCGAGGTATATCATGGATGTGTTTGGCGCAGATATTGACGGTATGTATATTGATTTTGAGTTCTCTGACTGGGACCATATGACCAGAAGCCTTTGGTTTGGTATAGTATCCAGTGTTTATAGGAACACAAGAGAGCGCAACCAACGTCTGCATGAGTTCAATGATGCGTTTCTGGCTCGGATTAACGCAGGTGAAGACCCAGATGTATTGGGTGACGACTGGCACTCTTTTGATGACAAATATCCATATATACCAGGATATTTCTATTTCTTTATTGACGCTATAACCGGCGAACGTATAGATATATGGCGTCCATCACCAAGTCAGCATCGTTGGCGCGCCTGGTCCGCTGAACATTCCAATCTAATCAATGAGTATGTCGAGCATAAGTGGGGTGGTGACTGGGGTGCGGCATTATCCAGGGAAATAACACCAGCGACAATTGATGAGTATAGCCTAATCGCAGCCGCATATGCCCAAAGGCATTTTAATAATTCAACTGTTGTCAACGTAGAGTTTAACGATGTATCTACATCATTAGTAGTTGGCGACAACAGAACGGTTGAGCATGTGATTTTCCTAGCCTTCATAGTTACTGATGATACAGGTAGAGCAGCTGGAGTGCTAATTTGCAAAGACAACCGCATGGTCATCTCCATTCACACAAATCACAATGATGTACGCCCAATGGAACTTATCCAATTGGACGACTGGGACTGGGTTGAGCTTGATTATGTACTGGACGACGGCAGCACGGTTATCCGCAGAGGACGGATAGATATAGATGAGGATGACGACGTAGCAAGAAGGAGAGCGCGATTTATAGAATCTGAATAATCCCCTGAAATAGATAGCAACAAAAAAGGAGGCTCTCCCATGGGAATGCCTCCTTTTGTATAATTAGTTTATCATCAATGGCCCATTAGAAGTCTCCACTGTCATCTTAACCTTCCTGGCGGCACTGTCAAACTGCACCGACCTAGCCTCTACCAGACTGGCCTCGTGAATCAAGAATTGCAGACCTGTCAACCCCAGCCTGATTTCACTCATTGCGGCGTGTGCTTTTATATGATAGCCCAAATCCGGTAACGTAGGCAGGTTCATGTTGAGTTTCGCGTTGCCGGTTTCTATATTCCAGAGATAATCCGTGTATCTGGAAAAGTTGGACATCAGTAGCGAAAGCGGGCCGTTGTAGTTGTTCAGCTTAAGCTTGGCGATATCCAGCTCGTCAGTTTCCATTACTCCATTGACATTTTCCAACACCGCGCTGTCGGCTACTATATTGGATGCAATAAAGCGGCCATTACCGCTTTCTGCTTTGAGATTGCCAGCAGTAATCCCTGCTACCCTCAAGCCGCCATTGGCATTGGATATGGCCATTTCTCCTGCGGAAAGGCTTGCACAGTCCATATTGGCGTTGACACCGTCTATTCTTATTACGCTAAAGGACCGCTCGGGGACATATGCATCTATATTTACGATTTCAAAATCGTCGGGCTCGTATTTCAAGAAATATTTATTCCCCAGCTTCATCAATTCGATATGAGCACCTGCTCGTTTGGCTTTGTAGGATATCCTCGCTGATATTTTATCGCTGTTATATCCCTTAACTCGTACATCGCCGTTTTGACCAGATAAATTTAATTCGCTAAAACCTGGCTCTACCAGCATTTCGATGTTTTTCTCTGTAAGCCCCCCTGTAGCATGGGACGAGGGCCTGGGGCGAGGTGCTCCACCTGAAGGCGGTGGCGCACTATAATCGGAAATTGACTTAGAAAGGCGGTCTACTCCACTGACGAGTTTTTCTGCTACAGTGGCGGTGGCCTTACGGATTTTTGGACCCCATTCGTCAAATTTATGACCTATATCATCCAAGATGCTATGACCATCGGAAGGATGCTGCCCTTGCTGAGAGCTGCTACGTGGTGGTGACGGAGAGGATGCATGGGGAGCAGGTGCCGGCGGTGGTGACGAAGGTGGGCGAATTTGTGAGTTAGGTGTATAGGTAGATGGGGATGGTGCAGTGTAGGTGCCAGAAGGCGCAGACGGGGACGGCGGCGCGACAGGAGCAGGAGCACCAGTATCAACAGACTGCAATAACCGGGAAGCTTCCTCTGTGGAAATTTTACCGGATTCCAACATTTTTAGTATCATCATTTTTTCGTTTTGCATGTTTTCCTCCTATATGAAAGCCATGCGAGTGGGGGCTACTATAGCGAACGTCTTTCGAAATCGTGATTGCGCATCGGGCAAAACCGGACAAAAACGCTTGCTCCGCGTTTTTGGCCGCCCTCCTTCAATCACGTTTCTCAATGACGTTCGCTACTACGTAGCACCTACGCACTCCTTCATCGTATTTACCTATACATACGACAGTTTAAGTAAAATGTTATGCTTTGCGATAAAAGAACAATCCAAGAGTATTGGGTCCACAATGGCAGGAAATTGTCCCTCCCGCTGTGGTTGTGAGAATTTCTTCGAATGGTAGCAGCTCTTTTACCAAAGCTACAGCCATGTCCACAAGATGCATATTTTCCTTGGTCATGGTATGGGGGATGATGATTCTGCGCGGGTCTATGTTCTCTTTGTCGGCCAGCCTGTCTTCGATGTATTTACGGAGTACGACTTCGGATTTCCCTCTATATTTTTTCCCTACAACAATTTTTCCATCCACAACATTCAAACAGGGCCTTATCTTTAGCGCACTAGAGGCAATTGCTGCGAGTGAGGAGCAGCGTCCCCCTTTATGCAAATATGTTAATGAGTCAATCACAAAGCTGGCATCCAAAAGCTCAATGCGTTTATTCATTTCCTCATTAATTTCTTTGGGGTGAGTGCCTGTGGTCGCCATCTTGGCGGCATCCAATACAAGATGTCCTATTGCACAGGAGAGATTGCGGGTATCTATCAGATAAATATCGCTAAATTCATCTATGGCAACACGAGCGTTTTGATAACAGGATGACATTTCCGCACTGATTGTAAAATGTATAATCCCATCACATTTTGGCCGTTCTTCTTCATAAACATCAATGTACTCACCGACATTGACCGCAGAGGTTTTGCATATCCCTTTTCCGCTATTTACATATTCGAAAATATCATATGGCATTATGTCTACGCCGTCTTTATGGACTGTTTCCCCGGCATATATGCTTAGGGGGATGATTCTGATATCGTGTTTCTTAAGTAACTCCTCCGGAAGATCACATGTGCTGTCTGCCAGTATCTTAATTTTCATACATTCACCTACCAATATTTAGTTTGCCTTCGAGGGTTAAGACCTCTCGAAGGCTTGTATATTATATTCTAGAGGCTGTACATTTCAAGTGGGAAAGATAGCCCTTTGATTGACAATTGTGATATCTCATAAAAAAAACCGTATGGTGCCATACGGTTCTTTGTACTTTATTTTTTGCACAGGGATGTATGTTTTCAAGGAGAATCACTATATATAGCGAATTAAATGAGAAACAGTCCAGACCGAGCCGAAAATAGCGGACGCCTCAACGCTTTTTCGGCGACAGGCTGGACTGATTTCGAATTAATTCGCTATAATATCGGTGAATGAGGAGGCGAAATATGACGCAAATTATCCAATGCATTCCCAATTTTAGCGAAGGCCGGAACCCGGGGGTAATCCGCAGCCTGGTAACTGCCGCACAGTCTGTCCCTGGGGTAATACTGGCAGACTATAGCTCAGACGCCAGTCACAATAGAACTGTCATTACTTTACTCGGCGGCCCGGAAGGGATAAAGACCGCTGTGCTGGCCTTGGCAAAATGCGCTAGAAATCAGATTAATATGAATCTCCATCAAGGGGAACATCCTCGCATCGGTGCAGTGGATGTTATTCCATTTGTGCCGATAAAGGGTATTACTATGGAGGAATGTGTAAATCTCTCAAAGGAAGTTGGGAAGGAAATATCCTCCGAGCTTCAAATCCCAGTGTACCTATACGAAGAATCCGCGGCTGATACGTCACGGCGCAATCTTGCAGATGTTAGACGAGGGCAGTATGAAGGATTAGCAAAAAAAATGGCTCAATGGCCGCCGGATTACGGCAATATCCCCCACCCCACCGCCGGTGCCGTTGCAGTCGGCGCAAGACGTCCACTTATTGCCTTCAATGTCAATCTTTCCACCTCAGATATAAGTATCGCAAAAAAAATAGCAAAAAAGGTCAGAGAAAGCTCCGGAGGCTTGAAATATTGCAAAGCCATTGGCATAATGCTTAAGGAAAAAAACAGTGCTCAGGTTTCTATGAATCTGACCCACTATGAAACCACATCGATTTACACAGCGGTGGAGTTAATCAAGTCCGAAGCTGCAAAACACGGGGTTGCAATAGTTGATACAGAATTAATCGGCATTGCTCCCGCCAAAGCGTTGCTTGACTGCGCGATACAATATTTACAACTTAAAGATTTTGACTACCGGCAAGTGCTGGAAAATCATATTGGAGGCTAGTAAATGGCAATAATCCTAGACGGAAATACGTTAGCAAAAAGCATAAAAAAAGATATTAAGTCCCAAGTAGGAAACATGATGGCCCCACCGGGACTAGCCGTAATCATCGTAGGGGACGACCCAGCATCCCATGTTTATGTAAAAAACAAAAAAAAAGACTGTCTAGCCTGCGGCATAACAAGCCACGAATTTGACCTGCCCGAAGACACCGGACAGGAAAAGCTCCTGGCCTTGATTGGCAAGCTCAACAATGACCCAAATATCCACGGCATCTTAGTACAGTCGCCATTGCCGGAAGGTTATAATATCCAAGAGGTATTCCAGCGCATTTCTCCGAAAAAAGACGTAGATGCCTTTCATATCAACAGTGCCGGAGGGATACTTAGGGGCGAATACAGCTTCCTGCCTTGTACACCTGCGGGGGTAATCGCCTTACTTGACCACTACAACATCGACCCAATGGGCAAGCACTGCGTTGTCGTCGGCCATTCCAATATTGTGGGTAAACCCATGGCTATGATGCTCTTGAACCGCAATGCTACCGTTACAATTTGCCATATCCATACGGCAGACTTGGCCGCACATACCCGTCAGGCAGATATTTTGGTATGTGCCGTAGGCAAGCTTGACTTAATCACCGCTGATATGGTGAAGCCCGGGGCAGTTGTAATAGATGTGGGAATAAACCGGTTGGAAAACGGTAAAATCCGTGGCGATGTGGATTTCGAAGCGGTAAGCGAAATTGCATCACATATAACCCCGGTACCGGGAGGCGTCGGCCCCATGACTCGGGCAATGCTGATGTTAAACACATTAAACAGCGCACTTACCTGTCCACAATAAATCCTACCAAAAGAGAGGAACAAATCCATGGAAATCCTGAAAAACTATCTCGAATCAACATCCGGCAAGGAACTCAACCCTGAAATGCTAACTTTCGTAGCCAACATCGACCAAGTGGCCCGCAAAAGCCCTGAAGTAGCCCGAGGCATCGTAAGAGAGCTCATCGACCAGCGCAGTTATCTCAAGCTAATCGCCAGTGAAAACTACTGTTCCCCTGCCGTTCAAAGCGCAATGGGCAATCTGCTTACAGACAAATACGCGGAAGGTTATGTAGGTAACCGCTTCTATGCTGGTTGCGATAATGTTGATGATATAGAGCAACTGGCTTGCGACGAGGCTCGTAAACTCTTCGGGGCCGAGCACGCATATGTACAGCCCCATTCTGGCGCAGACGCTAACCTGGTAGCATTTTGGGCAATACTTCGCAAAAAAATCCAGGCACCCATTATGGACCGCCTCGGCCAAACCAACCTACTTAATCTTTCCAATGAAGAATGGGATGAAATCCGCACCGAGCTCGGCAACCAAAAATTATTGGGAATGGATTTGTTCTGCGGCGGGCATCTGACCCATGGATATAGATACAATGTATCCGGCCAAATGTTTGATTCCCATTTCTATTATGTAGACAAAGAAACCGGATTTATGGATTACGAAGATATCCGCAAGCGGCTTCATGAGGTCAAGCCTCTTATTTTCTTGGTTGGATTTAGCGCATATACCAGAAACGTAGATTATTCTTTGCTAAGAGAATATGCCGACGAGGTAGGTGCTGTACTCATGGTTGACATGGCACACTTTGCAGGACTTGTGGCTGGTGGCGCACTCACAGGCAAGAATAACCCCGTCCCATACGCCGATGTTGTTACCTCTACTACACACAAGACCCTCCGCGGTCCAAGAGGCGGCCTAGTACTTTGCAAGGAAGAATACGCGGAATATATAGATAAAGGCTGCCCCCATGTAATAGGCGGCCCACTCCCCCATGTAATGGCGGCAAAGGCTATCGCCTTCAAAGAAGCGGGAACTGATGCCTTCAAAGCCTATGCGAAGAAAATAATTGAAAACTCTAGCCACCTGGCAGCAACCTTAGTATCAAAAGGCTTCCATGTACAAACAGGCGGTACAGATAATCACATGATACTCTTAAGTGTAGAGTCCCTTGGAATTACAGGAAGGCAGGCAGAGTTTGCCCTACGGGAATGCGGCCTCACCCTTAACCGTAATACAATGCCCTTCGACAATAACGGTCCCTGGTACACCAGCGGTTTACGCTTCGGCACCGCCGCAGTTACGACTTTGGGGATGGGTACCGCCGAAATGGATGAAATCGCAAATATCATAGCCAATGTTCTTATGAACATAAAGCCCACCAAAACCAAAAGTGGCCAAACAAGCAAAGCCAAATATATCCTTGATGATGGGATAAAAACAGAGTCGGTCAAAAAAGTGCGGAGTATCTTGGATAAATATGTACTGTATCCGGCAGTTGATACAGGATTTTTTGAGAAGTATTTGAATCTGTAAGATATTGTTACCCAAATAATCCCCCAAATACCGCAAAAACTTATCAACCACCAACTCAGAAGTATTATCCCTCCCTCCATGGCTCGCATGGGGGGTTATTATTACATTGGGCATATCCCATAGGGGGCTGTCTTGGGATAGGGGTTCCGGGGTGGTGATATCTCGGGCGGCACCCCCTATATGGCCGCTTTGCAATAGTTCGATTAGGGCTTCTTGGTCGATTGCGCTGCCTCTGCCTATGTTTAGGATTAATGCACCTTTTTTTGTGGCAGCTATAGCGAATTAAATGAGAAACAGTCCAGACCAAGCCGAAAATAGCGGACGCCTCAACGCTTTTTCGGCGACAGGCTGGACTGATTTCGAATTAATTCGCTATAGGAGCTCCCGAGATAGAATGCCTGTTGTTTCACTTGTGCCGGGGAGAGCTAGGGCTATAATGTTGGCGTCTTTGATTGCTTCTCCAAGCTAATCTGTTGTGTATAGTCTACATACATATTGGGGCTGTCTTGCTAAGCAGAAACCATGAATATTTATGCAGGTGTCCGTCATTGCGAGCGAAGCGAAGCAATCCAAGAATGCCGAAATGCGTATGCTTCCGGGATTGCTTCGTCGCTTCGCTCCTCGCAATGACAGATGGAATGCATACTTATTCACAAAAATGCTTAGTGAGACACCCCTATCTCCTCACATGTGAAACTCTTCGAATGGGAGTGGCTTCGCCGCCCCACACACTCCTTATGTTAACTTGCATAGCAAACAAGGTCAAGAAATGCTACATAGAACCATATATAATTTCCATAAGGAGGTGAGATAAATGCGTAAAGACAAAAACGAAATCCCGACTGCAATAGCTCGGATAAAATCATATATTGCGTTGCATATCCGAGACCCTATCACCGCGAGTGATTTGGCCAAGATAGCCGGTTATTCACAATACCACATGACCCGTATTTTCAAAGAGGAAACAGGCCTGTCCCCGTTTGAATATATTCGTCATGAGCGATTGACCGCTGCGGCCCATTTGCTCCGTGATGGGAAGCATAAAGTACTGGATATTGCACTGGATTTCGTTTTTGACAGCCATGAGGGTTTTACTCGGGCTTTTACCAAGGGCTTTGGTATTTCTCCAAAGAAGTACGCAAGCCACCCGGTGCCCGAGGGCTGGTTAATATTGCGTCATTATCTCAACCGCTCCAAATATAAAACGGAGGTTATGAACATGGACAAAACAGCAGTGATTTTTACTCAAATAGTTGAACGTCCTGTACGCAAGCTTATTCTCAAGCGCGGGATAAAAGCCAATGAGTACTATGCCTACTGCGAAGAGGTAGGCTGTGGCGACGAAAACATGTCCGCTCCATGGGATATTTTATGTAGCATAAAGGATGCCCTCTACGAACCTGTAGGTATGTGGTTGCCGGAAAACATGCGTCCAAAAGGCACTGGCATATACGCTCATGGCGTTGAAGTTGCCGCCGATTATACTGGTGCTGTGCCGGAGGGGTTTGATGTAATCAATCTAGAACCGTGTAAATTTCTTGTATTTCAGGGGGAACCATATGATGAAGAGAGTGGTCCTGACGCTATAGGGCAGTGTATGGATAGGATAAAGAAGTTTAATCCCGAAGTATACGGTTATAAATACGCACCGGAACTTGCGCCAAAGATGCAACTCGCACCTATGGGTTGGCGTGGTTATATTGAAATGATGCCGATTGTGAGTATTAATCAGTAGTTGCTTGCTTGTAAAGAATCAAGCAAACATTAGCCTCATCATCCCGGGCTTAATCCGGAATCCCTTGTCCTTTATCGAAAGACTATGGGGATCCCGGCTCAAGGCCGGGATGACGGGCTTTTTTTTCTTTGGCCAGCCTCTTTTTTTATGTATTGTATGCCTATATAATGGGAAAAAAGAAATGAAGGTGAATATGCGCCTACCAATTGATTGCTACAAGCAGCCCGCCCTACAGCTGGCACCATATTTAATAGGCAAGCTGCTATGCCGTAAAATCGGCGATACTATTATCCGCCTCCCAATAACCGAAACCGAAGCCTACTGCGGCGTGACGGACACAGCCTGTCATGCCCATCGTGGTAAGACCCCTCGCAATGCTGTTATGTATGAGCCAGGAGGGATTGCATATATTTATCTTTGCTATGGCATACACAATTTGCTCAATGTTGTGGCGGCTGGTGAAGGTGAGCCAGAGGCTGTGCTTATTCGTGGAGTAGAAGGAATATCCGGTCCGGGGCGAGTAACCAAGGCATTAGAGATAGAAATGGACTTGAATCGAGAAGATTACAGAACTTCTGATTTGCTGTGGCTAGAAGACGGGCCGGCACTTCCCTTTACAACCACACCGCGGATTGGTATTGGTTCCGCAAGTGAAGAAGACCAGGCACAGTTGTGGCGGTTTTTATGTGAACACTGAGAAAATGATACTACGACTTATTTTTGCAGGAGTAGGAACTTTCTTGGGGAAATGGGGTCATTTTATGAGAAGCAAGCATGAGAAGCATAAAAACGAATGCGCAATTGACGAAAAAGCTCTGGGTCGGGAAAATGAGCCTGTGCCGAAAGAAAAAGATGAAGGCAGCCGTACAGGTGTTGTAACCACGATACTTGAAATTGTGACCGATATTGCCAGTCTAATTGCAGATTGATATTTGGAGGGAATCTCGGGTCAAGCCCGGGATGACAAATAGTGCCAAATATACTTAAGCCCCCTTCCGTAGGAAGGGGGAGCCGCGATAGCGGCGGGGGGTTGTGTTCGCAAGCCGCAATCATTGGCTACGCTACGCAGGCTGGCAACCCCCGCCTCCTTCTAAAGAAGGGGGCTTTGTTTGTCCTGCTCTTCATTAGCTAGATTGATTGTTATGTACATATGTAAAATAACATTAGCCCCTCCTCTTCAAGGGCGGTCCTCTTAATGTTATTATGACCCGCTGCAAAGCATGGCTTTGTGTTAGTCGTTTAAATTTGAATTTAGAATTTACAGCGCGGAGGCGGTGGTGATGTATTATGCATCATCTCCCTTCGCGATTTTCCTTGCCCTTGGCCTTTAATACAAGGCCAAGAAAGGGGCAAGTGGTATGAAACGGATGTTTACATGTAAAATTGATGAGTTGGCCGGGTGCTAATCCCGAGGGCACTTCATCACCGCACCAAAATCTTTACAATCTCATTATAACTACCAACCCTAAGGGGCATAAACCACCCATGGATACCCGAGGTCACTATTATATGTGGGCTGTATGCGTCCTGCTGAAAATGTCCATGGTGGATTACATACATTAGACTTGTGACCACATTAAAGGGAAACATCCCGCCTCTATGGGTATGCCCAAACATTGCAAGGTCAACATCGTGGCCATATTCCCCTATATGGGTGGGGTTGTGGTCAAATACTATCACGGGTAGGTCTCGGTCTTGCAGACAAGATTGTACCTCTTCCATGATATCGGGAAAGTTCCTTCGCTCTATACCGGCAAAGCCTCCTCCGGCCATCCAGGGTAGGGGAGCGTCCAGCCGTCCTACTAACACTAATCGGTCATCGATTATTACATATTCGCAATTGAGCAAATAGATATTGCTTTCCTCAAGGAAATTTATCATCGAACTTACTGTTCTTCCGGTATCGTGATTGCCTAAGACTGCGAAGACCCCGTAATTTGTGCCGATTGTCCTGAGCAAGGCCGATGCTCTTTCCGGATCCCGAATGGCATAGAAATCATCATTAAAAATATCCCCTGCAATGGCAACGAAGTCAGGGTTAAGGCTATTTATATATGCTACCATAGGTTCCAGCCGTCTTTCCGAGTGCAGCTCCCCAAGATGCAAATCGCTGATTAGAACTATTGTCATTTCCCCTTGCATCTCCCGTTGCAATTCAATTTCATATGTTGTGATTCTAATTTGTGTTGCATTATAAATACCATAACCCGCAACAAATAATCCCAAGAAAATGGCAACTGTCCCGGCATAAAACCGGCTTTTTATAAATGCATCAGCCGAGACTCCCTTTATGAGCCTAACAACAAGGAAAATAAGGTCTGCCAGAAGAAATGCCAATAGCACATACAAAAGAACTCCCGTGATATACCCGCCAATCATCCGCAGATGATAATTAAAGCTTATGGGAAGAGAAAGCGGCAGCATAGCAAAAAACGTCATAACCCCAAGCAAAATAAATACTGCGGAGAATATCTTTACGTTAAGCTTGGGAAATAAATAAGAAAACCACCGATAAAAGCGGTTGCTAATATAGACTACATTGAATGTATGAATGGCGAAAATAAGCAATCCGCCAGTAATACCAAATATGTTCATTTGTACCTCCAGAAAAAAGCTACGAATGATTATACTACGAACAAGGTCATTTTTGACAAAACAGCGACAATTTTTCACTATATTATTCATTTGGAAGGAGGGATTACTATCGACATAACAAAAAGCATCAGCGAGGCCACCGCATATATTCATGAAAACTACGACCAGCCTTTCCCTCCACCAAACATATGGAAGGAGCATGATACTATGGAGCTTATGGATTGCTTTAAAAATGTAAAATTTGAGCGCAAGGAGGCATTCTTCGTTGCGGGAATCGAGGGGGATATTCACTACAACAGTGAGGCTGCACCATGCCCTATTGCTGGGATGTGGACTATGTGGCACGCTGAGAACCTGATGGCGCGTATCCCATACAAGGTAGGGCCCAATATCTACGGCATAACCCATAGCGAGACCGCGGACAGCATTGCCAAATACACAGTCTGCGCAGAGGTCAGCAGCCAGTACCGGGAAAACTACGCCACATTCAACCAGTTCCCGGCTATCGAGGTGTATGATGAGAGGCATGAGTGTGTATTTGCAATGCAAAGTATTGGCATAGGCCCACTAATGCATTACTATATGCATATCATCACACCCGGAGGGCCATATGCCACAATTTCTCTTGACCAGCGGAGGTATCAGCCTGATTCTTATCCAGGTTACCGCCACCCTGATTATTACCATATCTATTACCAGAATTTTTCGCTCTATTTGGATAAAGCACAGCAAAAATACCATCCATCGAAAATTTATCGGCAATATCCTTAGCGCAATTATTACCACTGTTGGTGTGGTTATCGCCCTCAACTGGATTCCGGCATTTTCTACGGTTGTAACCGCTATCCTTGCCGGTTCTGGCATTTTGGCCCTTACAATCGGCCTTGCGGCACAGGAATCCCTGGGCAATTTTTTTAACGGGTTATTTATCTCAGTATCCCGCCCATTTGAGGTTGGCGACCGGGTTCATCTCATAAACGCTGATATTACAGGGTTTATTGAGGATATTTCCATCCGGCATACGGTCATTCGTACTCTTACCAATAGCCGGATTATCGTTCCTAACTCTATCATGAACAAGGAGCTAATCGAAAATTCTAATTTCTGCACTCCTCAAGCGGCGGCATTTATCGATGTGATAATCACATACAATTCCGACGTAAATGTCGCCAGTGAAATAATAGCCCGGGTTATAGGCACTCACCCTGACTTTGTTGATACTCGCACCGAAGAGCAAAAAGAAAATACCCCAATGGTGCCAGTACTTGTAAGAGCATTGGGGCTTTATGGGGTGGAGCTAAGAGCCCGAATGTGGACTGCGGAAATTAATTTCATAGCCAACAGCGATGTACGCAAAAGTATCCTGCGCGAGTTTGAAGCGGCGGGTGTTCGTATTGCGTCCAGTAAAATTATCGATGCACTGATACAGGGGGAGAACGAATGATTAGACCGATGGAAAAATCTGATATACCCCGCGTAGCCGAAATCAATGTCTTTGGCTGGCGATGTGCCTACAGGGGCATCGTTCCTGACGAGCATATGTTTAAAACCCGGTTGGTGACAACCCATATGGAAAAACTCATAGAGAGATGGGATAATAACAACGGCTTCGAAGGCTATGTGTATGATGACGGCATTGTAAAGGCGATTCTTAACATGGGTCCCTGCCCGGAAGAGGACAAAGCAGGCGCCTTTGAGCTGGGAGTAATATATGTAGACCCCTGCTTCAAAGGCGAGGGCATAGGGACTGCGTTGGCATTGTTCTGCGAAAAAATAGCCGCAGAGCGCGGCTATAAAGAAATCATATTATGGACTTTTGAGAAGAATGCCCCAGCCAGAGCCTTTTACGAAAAACTTGGCTATAAGACCGATGGTAAAACCATGTTGGTAGGACCTTATGAGGCTGTTGGAGTGGGGTATTGTAAAAATATTTAACATTCGCATCCGCACCCGGTACAAAACTCCCGGCAGTTGGGAGTAGTCTCACCAGCTTGTGCCTTCTCCCATTCCCTTACCAAAAACTCCTTAGTAACCCCCATATCAATAAAATCCCAGGGCAGCAGTTCGTCTGTTGCCTTTTCTCTTGTGTATAACTCCGGGTCTATACCCACTTCGGAAAAAGCCTCCAGCCACACAGCATATGAAAAATGCTCGCTCCAGCCGTCGAAGATGGCTCCATTTTTATAGGCTGCTTCGATTGCCTTGCCCAATCGTCGGTCACCTCTTGCAAGTATCCCTTCGATATGAGCGGTTTTGGCATCGTGATAGCGATAGCTGATTTGCTTTTTTCTAATCGTCGATTTAACTGCCTGCTGGCCTTCCGTAAAATCTGCCGGGTCAGCCATTGCCACCCATTGAAATGGCGTAAATGCCTTTGGTACAAAGCACGCCGTACTTACGGAGATGCTTACCGGACGTTTACGTGCTTCGTAGTCCAGGCGGTAATATGTGTCCACAACGGATTCCGCCAAATCGGCGATTGCAAGTACATCCTCCCTACCCTCTCCGGGCAATCCCGCCATAAAATACAGCTTGATTTTATCGTATCCTGCCATAAAGGCACGATAGCAGCCTTCTAGGATTTCTTCTTCCGTTAGATTTTTATTGATAACATCCCTCATTTTTTGGCTACCGGCCTCCGGTGCCACCGTTAATGAGGTTTTGCGCAGAGCCTGGGTTTTTGATATTGCCTCCAGTGATACCGCGTCTACACGGGTTGAGGGCAGAGATATATTTACCCTGCGGCGGGAGGTCTCTTCCAATAATACATCAATTAGGGGAGAAAAATCCTCATGGTCGCAGGCACTCAAGGCCAGTAATGATATTTCCTCATGGCCGGTGGTATCCATCAGATTTTTGGCATGAGTCAGTATTTCGTCCGGGGTACGCTCCCGCAACGGCCGGTAAATAAACCCGGCCTGGCAGAAACGGCAGCCTCGCATACAGCCCCGTGCAATCTCTACCACGGCACGATTATGGACAGATTCCACCAAGGGTACAATAAATCTATCTGGGAAATAGCCCAAACTTGGTGAAAACGCTCGAGCTACCCTTGCCGGTGCTTCCGAATGATTGGGGGTAAAACCCCCAAGATTCCCCTCCTCCGAATATTCCGCATCATAAAACCGTGGCACATAAACTCCGGGAACATTACATATGCTTGCAAGGAAATCAGTCTTTGTCCCTTTATTTTCACGATACATATCCAGTACGATATCAAGAGTTGCTTCCCCATCTCCAATATAAAAAAAATCCACAAAATCAGCCATAGGCTCAGGATTGGTGGCACATGGCCCTCCCGCACAAATTAGTGGATAATCCCCTCCCCTATCCTCGGCACGGAAAGGTATCCCCGCCAGGTCAAGCATGGCAAGCATATTGGTATATGACATTTCATATTGAAGGGTAAACCCCAATATATCAAAGTCCTTTAACCCATCCCCAGACTCTATTGCAAAGAGAGGTGCATTCTTTTCCTTGAGCAACGCCACCATATCAAACCATGGCATAAATGCCCGCTCGCACCATGTATCCCCCCGGCGGTTGAGATAAAAATATAGTATCTGCAACCCAAGATGGCTCATACCCACTTCGTAGGTATCTGGGAAGCAGAAGGCAAAGCGGGTCAGGCTTTCTTTTTGGCTGGATTTGTCCACGGCATTTACCTCACCGCCGTTGTAACATCCGGGCTTATTTATTTTTACGAAATCATCAGCACTAATCAGTTGTCTGCTCATTGCCTTCACCTTCCTTTTTTTTAGGCCTTTCCAACGAGACAATTACACCCATCAAAATAAATAGTCCTACACATATTATAAAGGGAATTTGTCTGTTGATACCGGAGAGCTGCCCGATAATAATCCCAAAGGGGCTGGAAACCCCAAGCATTATCACAGTAAGCAGGCTCATAATCCTAGCCCTCTCTCCAGGGTCTATATTTTGAAAAACCAAGGTATCCCGCCGTGGCAAGAAAAGTCCTGCCGCACAAGCATCCAGTGCAGTATAAATCACCAACAGGAATATAGTCTCAGGTGGGGTCAAAATCAGCAGTGTAAACCCACAAATATATATCCCCAGACCTAGTAGCATGACCTTGTATTGAGGAAAGCGATTAAGTCTGTCCTGAACACCCAAGAAAAATACCAGCATAATTGCCGCCCGCAAAATAGGAAACACCACCAGGAATTGCTCTGGGAGCAGCAAATCCTGGGTTACATACAGGGCAAAAAAGTTATTGGATGTCATCTGCTGGATACTGAGCAGGGTAATCAGAATAAGTACCCGCCATGTAGCGGGAGTTCTTATAATTTGTTTAAAAACAGCCCCATACTCTGTAATCAGCTTCCAGTAAGAAACATTGATGGTCTCTTCCCGTCGGACCTTTCCCTGCCCCGTTTCATGACCGTATACGTAAAGAATAAAAAATTTTATTGTCATCGTTACAAAGCCGACACCAAAAATCACCCGCATAACAGGCACAAGGCTATATATCCCAATAAAAATCCCAGATATGGGCACAAAAAAAGTAGCAAGCATACTTGCGATATAAATCAGATTATATATCTGAATAACCTTATCATTGGGGATGTCCTCCGCCAGTAGACATTGCCATGAAACATTACTGACCTGCCAGAAGCTGTTAAACACAATCGCCATCAGAAACCAACGGAAATCCTGGGCAAATGCCCAAATAAGCATGGGCATACTCCAAGAGAGTAAGTCCGCAATCAAGGTAGTAAGCCGCCGCCCTAGCTTATCTGTGGCGACTCCCCCTAACAAAGCGGTAAACATCTGCATAACAAGGCCAACAGTAATAAGGATGCCGATATCGGCATCCTCCAGGCCTAAGCTCCACATATATAGTGTAAAAAATGGGGAATACAAAGCCCATGGTATGCCCCAGAGAGGTTCGGTTATAACGCAGTAACGAGGGTTTCCTTTAAGGGTTCTAAGAAAAGCCAGAGTAGGATTTCTACTCAGCCATGATTTTATCATTTATATATTCGGTCTCCTTGTGTAGCGAATTAGTCCTCACCATTTTCATCATACGGGTCGGGGTCATCGTCACCATTTGGGTCATATGGGTCATCGCCATTGCCGTTTTCGCCGTTACCGTTTTCATCCGGGGGTGGGGTTGGCTCGGGGGTTGGAGTGGGAATGGGGGTTGGGGTTGGCGTGGGTGCCGGGGTTGGCTCTGGTGTTGGGGTCGGTGATGGGATTGGCTCTACAGGGTCTTCCGGGGCAACTGTTGCCGGTTCAAAAATCTGAATTTCAACAGATTGAAGGGGCTCTGCCAAGCTAACACCCTCTGGGAGGTTGATAATATTAAGGGACACCATTTGGATACCCACAGGTCGGTTTCGCAAGTCAAAAGCAACTGTAAGATCGTTTGCCGTCATAGCACCCACTCTAGACTGAGGCCCGCTTATTGCTACCCGTACAGAAAGGGGAGCGTTTATAGCTTGATAAAGAGCACCACCGTCAGTAACAAATACATCCCGCCATGGCACAATGATATTGCGTGTTTGGATAGGCTCTACTGTAACAATAACCATAATCTCGGTGGGTGCGTTTTGGCTTAAGGCCAATCCCTCTGGTATAAAATCGATAACGTCAACATAAATCTCATCACTCCCCGCCAAGCCATCCGGGTCAAACTGAAGCAAAATATATTCTGTAGTACTCAGCTGCTCTGGGGTGCCTACCACATCTATTGTAAACTCAGAGACTCGAATCTCCGATATTATGAATCCCGGAGCCATTTCTCCAATAGGTTCCACCCTAAGCTCCATTGCCTGTACCGATAAAAACACAGGCCTTACCGTAGTCTGACTGACACTAAGCGTCAGCACATCCCTTGTTATATCTTCGTTATTATGATTGATTACCCTTATGGATGCATCTACCTCGTCGCCTATACCCATATTTGTCAGGTCAACTTCGACTCGCAAATGGTCAATGGTGTTCATTACTTCTCTGGCTGCGGTTACTGCGACATTAGGGTTTATCACTTGCAACTCTTGCAGCTCTAAGCCTTCACTTACTTGGCCTATCCCCTCCGCCCGTACAGGGAAGGTCCTGCGTTCTCGTATATCAAGCTCAACATCTACAAAGGCGGTACGCACAGATTGAAATTCAAAACCTGGCATCAGGTTCACATTAACAGGCAGCCTTTCAGTTATAGGACCTTCAGAATCACGTACACGAGCAATATTAACGGATCGCATATCTACATATACAATAAAATCATCCATGCTTACCTGGCCAAAACTGCTGCGATGTCCACGAACACTTAAACTAATAGAAGTCCCAAGGAGTTCGGCTTCATTGACCAGCACAAGGTTCTCATTTACCAATATTTCATGGTTGTGCACCCGCAGATTGGTAGAATGAGGCCTGTTCTCTAACGGGTCATGAAGATGCATTGCAACGAACCATATAATAATAGCTAGTCCAAGGGATATAAGCTTCCAATGCAAATCGGTATAGAAAAAAGATAGGATTTTCTTAATCATTTCGATCCTCCCTTTTTCTTTGATTTGCTTTTCTTGAACAACGCAAAACGGGGTTTGGCTACTGGTGCGCCAAAAATAAGCATTTCTCGCATCTGAGCCTCGGATACACCCCGTGTAAGCTGGCCGTCTATAGCAACAGACATTGTCCCTGTCTCCTCAGATACCACGACTACTCTAGCATCAGATACCTCTGTCATGCCCACAGCAGCCCGGTGACGGGTACCAAGTGCGCTGTCTATAGATTCACCGGTCAGAGGCAGAATACATTTAGCTGCCGCTATCCGATTATTGCGAATGATAACGGCACCATCATGTAAAGGGGTGTTTTTCTCAAATATATTGAGCAAAAGCTGGCTGCTTACCTGAGCATCTATAGGAATGCCCGACCTCTCCTGCTCTCCTAAGTCAATAGAGTGCTCTACTACAATAAGTGCACCGGTGGCAACATCGCTCATTGCTTTTGCGGCTTTTACAATTTCATCAATGGTTTCGTCAGAGGCATAGACCTTTTGCTCACCGCTTTCGATTTTAAAGGATGCGAGATATTGCCCACGGCCCATTTGCTCCAAGACCTTCCTAAGCTCCGGCTGGAATAGTACAACCAGCGCAATAAGCCCGACAGTAAATGCATGTTCCAAAAGCCATCCTAGGGTTATAAGATCAAAAACAGTAGCGATAATGCGCAATACCAAAACAAGGGCAATGCCTCTTATTAATACCCAAGCATGGGTACGTTTTATCCAGCGTAAAATCAAATATAAAATCCCGGCAATAATTAAGATATCCAGCACTTGGGCAAACCCAAACTGTGGAAATCTTAATACCGGGATATTGGTCATATCTATTAGCCAATCAATTAAGCTGTAGAACATTGTACTCCTCCATGAAGAGGCAGAATATATATTAACCACGAAGGGCACGGAAAACACGAATTTTTAGTGCTTTTCGTGATTTATTATTTTATCACTCTTCCAACTCTGGTGGTCTGGCCTCCGGGCGTGGGCGTGCCATGGTGTGTTCCATATCGGTTCTTTCGGCCTCGGGACGCGGACGTGGTGGTACCATTGTGTGTTCTATATCGCGCCTCTCGGCCTCAGGGCGTGGGCGCACCATAGTCCGTTCCATATCGGTTCTTTCGGCATCAGGGCGCGGACGGGTCGGCACCATTGTACGTTCCATATCGGCTCTTTCGGCATCAGGGCGCGGACGGGGCGGCACCATAGTCCGTTCCATATCGGTTCTTTCGGCATCAGGGCGCGGACGGGTCGGCACCATTGTACGTTCCATATCGGCTCTTTCTGCATCAGGGCGTGGACGGGGCGGCACCATTGTACGCCCCATATCGGTTCTTTCAATATCAGGGCGTGGACGGGTTGGAGCCATGGTATGCTCCATGTCGTTTTTTTCACGTTTAGGTTTAGACATTATTACTTTGGGTACGATTTTCACATGATAATAGTTATCATCATCTTCAAACTGGACAGACTCCGCCCTACGATAATCCAATACCGAATCAAAAAGCCGTATCAATATAGCAACGATACCACACAACAGTACCCACCCTATTATACCAAAAATAGGCACGGCCTCCTCTGTGGCCACATTAAAGAGTATATACCCAAAAATAGTCATGGCACAGCCTATCCCTATGGCAATTTCCTTGGAATAGTTTATGGCCTGACGGCTTACAAGATACACAACAACGACTACCATTGTAAAAATCATTGCGATAAAAACCCAGTTATAACTGCCGAGCACTCTTTCCATTACATTGGAATATGCCTCCGTAAAGACCGCAGGCAGCTCCGTTACCAAGTCCGGGATTTCTACATCTGCAAAATCAATGACCATAGGGGTTTCCATAAGGTCAAACATGACAGGTATCTGTGTTGTGATAAACACCCCTATTATTATGGGAATAACGGCGGTCAAGGGGAAATACAGCCCTACTACAATAGGTACCAAATATGGAATGTTAAAGGCAAAGGCTAGAACCGTAAGCAAAATAAGATAGGATTCCTTGACAGCCATACGCCCATAAAACAGGAATATCAAAAGAAGGAATACAAACACTGCAACAGCAATTTCAATGCTTGCAGAAACTTGAATTGTAATGGTAAGGATAATAAGAATCCAAGAAAGATTAACAGGCATTACAACGAATAAGGTCGCAAAGAGTAAACTAAGCATAGAGGGAGACATGGCTTCCGACAAGGTATCAAACATGCTATGGGCGTGACCAATCTCTAATATTCTAGAGAATACGAAATAACCCAGTATAAATTTGAGGACAGGCATAAACAGTACTTCGAATCGCTTAAAAAACTTAACCACGGTTTCCCGTGCAGTTAGCACCATATTCATTTGGGGCTCCTTTGTATTGGGTTTTAATCAGGCCTCGGAGGTGAATTTGGAGGTTGGGGCCTTGGCCTTGGCGGCCTTGTATATCCCCCCGTTTGAGCCGGCCTTGGCCGTCTTGTGTGGTCAGGGGGTGGTTGTTGGGGTCTTGACCCCGCAATTTGGGTATGCTCTATGGGGGCTGTGCGCACGGGAGGGCTGGGGTTTTGCCTTACAGGAGGATAATCATTGCTTTCGTAGACCTCGTCTTCATAAGACTGGTGTTCCCGCTCATTAAGCCTTTCAAGCTGACGCACGATAGCTTGATACTGGGCCAGGCGTTTTTGTACAAGATAATATTGCCTGGTACCCTGAATACTGCCAATCAGGGAATAAACCGCTAAAATAGCCAGCAAAAACAGTACCGAATCCGTTATATGCTCTTGAATGTTTAGCTCAAAAAGATCCATTTCATACATAACCAACGACTGAATCCAATATACCGCAAGTATGACTATTCCGCCCAAGCCAACGGCTAACCGCGTACCTAGGTTATTGCGATAAATAAAATCGTGGCGGAAATAATCATTGGCTGCACGGTCAGCAGGCCCTTCATGCTTATCGTAAAGAGCCAGCTGGGTCATGGTAATAACTTTTAACTTATTGGCCATACATCTCTCCATAGATGAAATGCTGGGTTCTCCCCTGCTAGTTGCAGGGGAGAACCCAGCCTTGCTTTCGGCCTCTACCGAAATAGGGAAAACAAGCTTAAAGTGCAGCTTGTTTTGCCCTACTTCGGTAGAGGTCTACTGAACTTTCACATATTATATTGCTAAGGCAAAAATGTCCAGAAAAACCTGTCAATGGTCTACCAATAATCCACAACATTTACTATCCGGTCTAGGAACAGAGACTCTGCCTCAACGCCCTTTACGGATTGAGATGCGGCGACTATCCGCAGCCATTTCTCTACATAGTGCCTTTGGGTGCCACTTTTTTTGCAAAATGCTTTCAGGTAAGCTTCCCCTTCTTCCTCCCTACCAGTCAGCAAGTATATCAAATATGTCCTAGCCGCGTCAGCAGAGGCGTTGCCCTTAGTTGCATGGGACCAGTCGATAATATAACGCTTTCCCTCTGGGGAAATGATGACATTACTAGGCCGGAAATCACCGTGGCAAACCTTGTCGTGACGGGGCATACTTTCAAGATGGGTTTGCAATTCGTATTTGATGGCGTTGTCATATGTGGTCATGGATATCTTGCGCAGCATTTTATCCCTATGGTTGGTAAGGAGTGGGCTACGCTGGGCATGTATCTCTAATTGAATGTCCACCAGCAAATTAATATACTCTTGCCGGTTGGCAGGGTCTGCTATCATGATTTCGGATAGGGTTCGGCCTTCGATATATTCGCTTACGATTGCCCAGCATCCTTCAATCATGGTAACTTCCAGTAGTTTGGGGATATTAAGAGCAGTCTCTTCTATTCGTGCGTGGTTAAGGGCTTCGTTGAGGACATCTGCTTTTGAGAATCCCTTTTGGAAGAGTTTTATGCACCTGTCGCCATCGCGGTAGATGGTCTTGTTTGACCGGGTTGTTATAATGTTTTTAAGGTTCATGTTGTCCTCCTCATAGCTATAAAATGCAGAGTATACTTTAATATACACGAATAATACTTAATAAAAGCCTAGAAAATCAACGACCGCTTTTTCCAAAATCATCAAAACCGGTTTCCTGTGGGCTGCCACGTTAAAAGCCAGCAATCATCAAGCCTAGTCATCCCACGCTCACGTCAGTCTAATTTACAATCCAAAATACAGAACGTTGCCAAGCTGAGACCACCCCTCGCCGCCTACGGCGTCTTTCCCCTCCCCAGAGGGGAATTTTTATAAGTATTGTATTTAATTCCCCTCCTGCGGAGGGGTGGCGCGAAGCGCCGGGGTGGTCTTGGCTTGGCAATATCAAGCAAATTAGACTGACGTGTCCCACGCTTGACGCGGAATCCCCCGCCCTTTGTCGAAAGGCTAATGGGCCCCCGGGTCAAGCCCGGGGTGACGAGCACCTGCGTTGCCCGTTAATATAACGGCTTTTTATATGCTAGAAACAACGAAACAAATCGCATAAATCAAAATAATCACGCAAAACCGCTCATAAATCCCATCAAAAAGGTTTGGTCAAAACGACAAAAGGTCTACAACTGTAACCGGCTTCGCAAAATGACAAAACTGTAGCGAACGACTTTCGAAATCGTGAACCGCCAACCTTTTTCAATCACGTTTCTCAATGTCATTCGCTATATCTGCCGTAGTAAGCATTCCGGTACATTTCCTTAATTTCCTCCATAAGGGGATACCGCGGATTGGCACCTGTACATTGGTCGTCGAAGGCTTGCTCTGCCATTTTATCCAGATTGGCTAGAAAGTCCTTTTCAGAAATGCCATAATCCTTGATGGTGTCTTTTATCCCTACGGTTTTCTTTAAGTCATCGATTTTTGCGATCAGGCTTGCGGTTTTTTCTTTGTCGGTTTTGCCTCCTAAGCCGATAAATGCCGCAATCTCACCATATCTCTCCAGTGCAACCGGGTATTTATATTGAGAGAATGCTCCCATCTTCTTGGGGTCCTCTACCGCGTTGTACCTGATTACTTCGTTTATCAGCAGCGCATTGGCTACACCATGAGGCAGATTAAAGGTTGCTCCAAGCTTATGTGCCATGGAGTGACATACCCCAAGGAATGCATTGGCAAAGGCCATACCTGCAATGGTTGAGGCATTGGCCATCTTTTCCCTTGCGATTTCGTTTTTGCCGTCTGTGTAAGCGATTGGCAAAAACTTAACTACATTTTTTATCGCAGTCAGGGCCATACCGTCTGTGTAATCCGTCGCTAGCATGGATACATAGGCTTCCAGCGCGTGAACAAGAGCATCCAGGCCCGATGCTGCTGTCAGGCTCTGTGGCATATCCATCATATAGTCGGTATCTACAATGGCGATATTGGGCATTAGCTCATAATCTGCCAGTGGGTACTTGACTGCACCGTCGGTTATTACCGCAAAGGGCGTTACCTCGCTTCCGGTACCTGCCGTTGTTGGGATTGCAACAAAGTTGGCCTTCTCCCCCATTTTTGGAAAAGGGCTGATGCGCTTGCGGATATCCATGAATCGCATTGCCAAATCTGCAAAATTGGCTTCGGGATGCTCGTACAGCACCCACATTATTTTTGCGGCGTCCATTGGAGAACCGCCCCCAAATGCCACTATACAATCCGGCTCAAAATCCCTCATGGCTTTGGCTCCACCGGTTACACAATCCAATGTGGGGTCAGGGAGCACATTGAAATACGTCTTGTGACGGATACCCATTTCGTCCAGTGTGTCCGTCAGGGGCTTGGTATAATTATTTTTGTATAAAAACTCGTCGGTTACGACAAAGACTTTTTTCTTGTTATAAACATCTCGCAGCTCTTGCAAGGCAACCCTAAGGCAACCCTTCTTGTGATATATCTTTTCTGGGGTCCTAAACCACAGCATGTTTTCCCTCCGCTCTGCCACATATTTATAGTTAAGAAGATGCATAACCCCAACATTGTCAGATACAGAGTTCCCGCCCCATGAACCGCAGCCCAGGGTCAAGGATGGTGCCAGCTTGAAATTATACAAATCACCTATTCCACCCTGTGAAGATGGGGTGTTTACTAAAATGCGGCAGGCTTTCATGGCATTTTCGAAGATTCTTAAATCAGTTGTAGCATTGACATTAATATAAATGGAGGCTGTATGGCCGTATCCACTGTCTTTTATCAGCCTATCAGCTTTATAAATGGCCTCGTCATAGCTGTTATATTTGTACATAGCCAATACCGGCGATAATTTTTCATGGGAGAATTCCTCTTCGAATTCTACACTTTCTACCTCCCCGATTAGCACCTTGGTGCCTGGTGGGACTGTTATCCCGGCGATTTCCGCTATTGTCTCCGCGGTTTGACCCACGATTTTTGCGTTTAGAGCACCGCCGATTACTATGGTTTTTCTTATTTTTTCGGTTTCGTCTGAGTTGAGAATATAGCAGCCTCTATGGACAAATTCTTTTTTTACGGCTTCATAGATTTCCGCATCTACGATAACAGACTGCTCTGAGGCGCAAATCATACCATTATCAAAGGTTTTTGAAAGAATCACGGAGCTTACCGCCATCTTGATATCAGCAGATTTGTGGAAAATAGCGGGTACATTTCCGGCACCAACTCCAATAGCCGGCCTGCCGGAAGAATATGCGGCCTTTACCATTCCGGACCCGCCTGTGGCAAGGATAATATCCGCACCTGTCATAACCTCATTGGACAGCTCCAATGACGGCGCATCTATCCAACCGATAATCCCTTCCGGGGCTCCGGCTTTTACGGCGGCTTCGTATACGATTCTGGCGGCCTCGGCGGTACATTTTTTTGCGCGAGGATGAGGCGCAAAGATAATGCCGTTTCTGGTTTTGAGGGCAAGGAGGGCTTTGAACACGGCAGTGGAAGTAGGATTAGTCGTCGGGACAACAGCCGCTATAAGTCCCATGGGCTCGGCAATCTTGCGGAGACCAAACTGAGCATCATCTTCAATGATACCACAAGTTTTTGTGTCTTTATAATGGTTGTAGATGTATTCAGCGGCGTAATGGTTTTTTATTACCTTGTCTTCAACTACACCCATCCCTGTTTCTTCAACTGCTAACTTGGCAAGAAAAATACGGTTATGATTGGCTGCAAGGGCCGCCGTGCGAAAGATTTCGTCGACTTTTTCCTGTGAAAAAGCCGCGTAAATCTCCTGTGCCTTGCGGATGTTTGCCATTGCGGCCTTTAGTGACTCTACACTATTTACTAATTCCCTCATACTGCCTCCTTCTTGGTTAAATACCCATACCCCACAGCAACACCATATGCGGCAATATCTCCCGATGCCGCCACAATCCTGTGCATCAGCATTGCCGCCAGGAGTATTTCTTCATATAAGATACCGCCCATAAACATTAACATAACTATCTCTCTGATTCCGATACCACTGGGTGCTCCCGGGGTCAGAAATCCTACCAGCCACGACAGTAAAAATAAACCGATAACCGTTGCCATTTGGCTGGGTTCTAAGGGTTGACCCAATACAAGGAGAGTCGCAAGAAAAGTGCTGGCCCACAGGACCATTATGATTAGTCCAAATCCAAAGCGTTTGATTAGCACAGGAATGCTTAGCACTCTCATATGATCAAAAAGCTTAGTTAGTCCTTCTTTGATTTTATGTCTAAATGAAAACGCGGCTGACCCTGCAAGTACCACAATAACAATAAGCAAAATAGCGAATGCCCTAGGCAGTTCCAGCTGGCGGATATAATCCATTGCATGGTCAAAAACCGTAAAAACTATAATCGTGATGGCAGCAAAGGCAATGATTATCCCCTCAAGGACAGTAGAAAGAGCAACCTTGGGATGACTAAGCTCTTCTGTTTCCAAAGCCAGCCTGTTGCGCCCGACTACATACATTACACCACCGGGGATATATTTATATAGATTGGAAATCGTATAGACCACTAATCCTAATGGCAGTTTTACCAGCACACCTGAGACATTCCTTACCAGGGCGCGGAAATTAAGTGCTGCCAGAAGTATCCCGATTCCTTCAAATATAGCCACAATGACAAGACCGATTACGACTCCCGTCGTAAACAAATCCATCAGATAAAAATCAGAGTCTGCTTGCTCCAAAAACAATCTCCGGGCCAAAAAAACAAGGGACGCAACCATAAGCAGAGTCCCCACCCAGGAAACAATTTGGGTTTTTGTTATCTTTTTTTTCTCCATCTTACCACCAGTCCCTCGGTTCGCCACTGGGCCATAAATGCGCCCGCCAACTATCCATTAATTCGTCAAGCTCTTCGTCAAAAAGCTCCAATGCCATCTCAAACTGGGTTTCATTATTTGAGCGGTATAGTTCAAGAAGAGGCTCCATTCCAAACCGATTATACAAATAAAACACAAAGGATCCAACTTCGTCATAAGTCCATACATCTCTGCTAAAGGAATATTCATCGTAATTTACAGGCAGCAGATGACCGGAGCTGTTTCTTGCCAAGCTATCAATGTTAGCCGTTGTAGGAACATTGAATCTATAGGTTTGTTGCCCAGTAAAATAATCCCTAAACAAGATTTCTCCAAGCACTGCCATCCCCTCAACCATCCAAGTAGCGGGACGATAGGCAGGAAATTCTCTAAATAACATTATATGCGTAACCTCGTGGGCAATAGCCCAAGTTCCAAACCGAGAAGTGCTTGCAAGAATAATTTCGTCATTGGTTACAAAGTTAACATCCGGAGCGTCCCAACCAAGGGTATCGGCAAGTGCTGCGATACTGGCAGGGATATTGATTACACCAAATGGATATAAAGTAACCGGAATCCGGTCTGTGTTTGTGATAAGAAAATGCTCCCGGATAAATCCAATGGAGGACTCCATGTAATCAATAAAGCTGATAACTCTAGGCCAGGTCCATTCGTAATTATCTCTTACAAAAATGTATCCCCCATATCCTGTCATCACTTCAAAGTCACCAAAGCGATATTTAAACTGTAATGGTGCAAGGGGTTCGGTGTCAGTCAAAGCGGCGATATACTCATTAAGCTTTGACACAAAGCCGATTGTGTCTGACTGTGCCAGTCTTATAAAGTCATATAAAACTTCATTCTCAGACCAGTTACTTACCAAGGAGTAAGCAATGTCATGGATATCATGAGATGAATTTGTAGGTGCAAGGGAGGCTATGAACCAGGCATCACCAAAGGGAAGGTTATCACGGCCAGGGGTAAGTGCCTGTATAAGTTCCTCACCAGTCAGCAAGTCTTTCTCGCCATCTTCTTGCAAATATGATTCCAGACCGATGCTCAGCCACCAAGGCAATTGGTACCGTAGTCTTTGGGTGAAGAACATGCTTGTGATAATGCCTATTTCGGGCTCAGCGGCAAAATTGTAATAAATCCTACGCTCTTTGTGATTAACGTATTCAGAGACCAAAAAATAATCAAAGTAGGGCCAACCGGGGAAGCGCTCATACGCCAAGTCGAACAATTCTACGATGCTGTAAACTGTTTCCATTGCGTAATCCATGTCTATATCTTGTGCAACATGAAAACTAAGCTGGAAATCACCAAAAGCCACAAAAACCGTATATTCAAATCCATGATAGGCAATATAATATTCTGATGGAAGGGTAATTATCCGTGGTTGTGGCTCTATGACTTCCATAGGTTGAGGGATGGGCATCGGAGGTGGGGTAGGCGAAGGGGTGGGCATAGCGGCATACTCAGGATGAGATATAGCAAAATACTCCTGCTCCATTGCACGAATCGGGTAAGTTCTCTGAGCACCTATAATAATCAAGAAGGACAAGACAACAGCAGCACTGTATCCCAAAAGGCCAAGAAGTAATCTCGTAAATTTCAAAGTAGCCTCCAATCCCTTATTTACAGCAGGGTATAGCAATTTCAATTGAGAACGACGGTTTGTGTCGTTCTTGATTGAAACGCTTTCCGAAACCATAGCAATTTCAATCTAGTATTTTGAATTGCTATATTACCGGTGATAATGAAATTATCGCCAGCAGACAGGATGCTCAATCTCACACGCACAAGATTAGCATCCTAGTAAAGCATTTTTGAATCATATTCTTTTGTAATCATATGTATCGCAATCTTTATGAATCAATCTCTATAAATCTTTATCTTATAAGATTGCAGCTTAGCAATATATTTTCTAATTCGACAACAGTAATAGAATAAACTCCTTCGTCCCAAACATGCCATCGAACACACGAAAAGAATATATATGCTTGTATATTCCACGCGTATTGAATAAAACCGCAAAATTTACAAGATGTACATACATTGCCAAGAAAATTCGTATATAATGAGCAACAGGAAAGAAAGAGTGAGGGGCCCCATCCCCCACCCTACAGCTTTCTGATGATTATGCTCATAATGAGCAGTAGGAGGTTAATAAATATGAATGAATACAGAGACGTCAATGATATCATAAAAAATACAGATAGAGTTGAGCTTAGAGAAGGTATGGAAATCTACGATGCTGATATTTTTATACCTAAGAAAAGAACAGGCGGGGTTTTTCGCAAATTAGCGGTATCAATGATGGCTGTGGCTGTTGGAGCATTGTTTTTGGGGCTAGGGCTTAGCGCAGGACTTGTAGTAATGCGAAATTTCACCGAAATCCCGCCAGTAGTAGAGGAAGTCGGCGAAGCCCCTGCATTCCAATCCGTTGCTTATGAACCAATGGTAATCACCATAGACCCACAAACCCCGGATTTCACAGATGTTATTGCCAGAGTCAAGGATTCTGTTGTAAGCATCAATGTAACGGCACAAAGACACGGCGGCCTAATGCCAGGTGAGCATTTTGGGGCAGGTTCTGGCTTTTTTTTCGCCCAAGATGATGATTATGTATTTGTAGCAACCAACTATCATGTTGTCGAGAACACAACTTCTATAACAATATCAATAGATGACAATGAGGAAGTGCCGGCTTATGTAATAGGAAGAGAGCCTGATTATGACCTGGCGGTACTTGCGGTTTCAAAAGAAGACTTGCTACTAAAAGGTGTGCCCTTTGTAATTGCGGAACTGGGCTGTTCCGATACTATGCGGATGGGCGACTCTGTAGTGGCAATCGGCAATGCAATGGGGGCCGGCCAGACTGTAACTAAAGGAATAATAAGCGCAGTCAATTTAGAAATTACAGTATATAACCAAAATACAAACACATCCCTAGCTCTCAATGTCTTACAAACAGATGCGGCGGTAAACCAGGGCAACAGCGGCGGCCCCCTAATTAATCAACACGGCGAAGTAATAGGTATAGTAACAGCAAAGCTGTTTGGTCATGGTATCGAAGGCATGGGCTATGTACTGCCCACAAATGATATCAGGGACATACTGGCAGAACTAAAGGCATTCGGCACCGAACGCCACCCCTGGTTGGGTATTCAATCAGAAGAAATTACCGAGTCAGTCCGGGATATGTTTAATCTGCCATCAACAGGGATGCTAATTTTCAATGTAATAGAAGACAGCCCAGCATATCATGCAGGAGTTAGAGAGCGGGATTTACTGGTACGCTTCTCAGGATATGACATAGGAAGCCGGTTGGATTTATTCTATGCGATGCAGGATTATAAACCAGGGGATGAAGTGATTATAGGGGTCTATCGTGGCGGGGAGTATATGGAGATTATGCTTGTGCTTGGTAGTGTTAATCTTGTGAGGTAGAAAGTGTTACTTTTCCGGTTTCGGCCAAAATGACAAAACTGATATTAATAGAAAGAGACGGAAATCGCCGAAATTACGGCGATTTCCGTCTCTTTTACATTGTTTTGATTTGTTACCAAATAGGATAGATATTGTATTTCACTATGTTTGTATCAATTGTCATAATTGGTATATCTTCTACCATAGCCTGTGCGATAAGCATACGGTCAAAAGGGTCACGATGGATAAATGGTAAACTCACAACTGCTTTGATATGTTCTGGGGATATATTTAGCAACGAAAAATCCTCTTTTTCTATAGCTTCTATAAATCCATCAATGTCACCGTCAAACTCAAGTTTACCGATGCTCATTTTTATTGCAACTTCCCATATTGTGGCAACACTAACATGTATTACGTTTTCGGTATTTTGAATTGTATTTCTTACAGACGAAGGCATTTTATCGTTGCCTTTCAAGAACCACCACACAGCATGAGTATCTAGTAATATATCCATCACATATACTCCTTAAAATCTTCCAAGGACTCAAACCAATCATGGTCTTCGGCCTCCCACATTTTGTCTTTCATTCTACCAAATTGGCGGGTTTCCGCTCTGGTTTTTCTGTCACCAGCTCAAAAGGTATACCATTCTTTCTGATTGCCTGCCTTAGAAAAATATTAACGGCAGTAGTCATGTCCATGCCTAATGCAGAAAATATATCTTGAGCTTTGTTTTTTACCTCACCATCAACACGGATATTAATATTGGCGTTTGCGCCTGTGCTTACTGGCATAGCTATTACTCCCTTCATTGGAAGACTCACTATTTATATGGGCACTAAATAAAATTACCATCGCCTATATAATATCACATTATGCGCACAATGTTAATTTGCTATGCATATACTACATATCTTTATCAATCATACCAGCAATCCGCTCCTCACGGCTTTTGCGTGTGGTTTCTTTGTTGTGTATGTCCTGTGCGGATTTATTCTTTTTGACCAGATGCACGAAACCGAAAACGGATGTGCCTCCGACCATTAGCGCAGAGAATGCAATAAATCCTAATTGGCCCGGGCCGGTTTGGGGGTTGGGTCGTGTCCCAGCTCTAGGAGATGGGGATGGTGTGGGGGGAGGTGTCTGTGTTGGCGTGGGTGTTGGGGATGGAGCCGGTGTGGATGTGGGGGGTTGGGTAGGTGTAGGCGTAGCGGTAGCGGTTGGTGTGGGAGTTGGTGAAGGGGATATTGTTGGTGTAGGTGTGGGGGATGGTGATATTGCTGGAGTTGGAGTTGGCACGGGTGATGGCGATGGTGTCGGATTTGGGGTCGTTGTGGGAGTTGATGTTGGCGTGGGTGATGGAGGTGCTTGCGGGGTTGGTGTTGGTGTTGGGGTTGGCGATGGAGATGGGGTTGGAGTCGGCGTTGCTGTTGGGCTTGAAGTCGGCGTGGGTGACGGAGATGGGGTCGGGGATGGAGATGGGGTCGGGCTTGGAGTCGGTGTAGGTGACGGGGTTGGTGTAGATTCCGGTGTCCAGATTGCGGTTAGGTTTCGCATTGTTTGGGCAGTATAAATTAGCGGAAAACTAACCGGTGTACCGTTTACATCTTGCCAACCAGAGAAAATATATCCTAGACGGGTTGGTGGTTCCGATGGGCCTGTTACTTGTTGGCCGACATATGTAATCGTCTCATTTACAATATGATTTCCCCCAGGAAAAACCCCGGGGTATGAGTTGAAACGCATCATCCAGGTAGAACTCGTGTCAAATCGTTGCCAGACCCAAGTGTCTGCCATGGTTGCGCCGTTGAAGGTCTCTACCAGTTGGTCGGAGGTAAACACAAACTCACCTTGAGGGTTATCCACGGTACCTGTGCCTATGTTTTGCCAATAGCCGGTATAGGTTTCATTTTGGGGGACTGGGGGGAGCCATGCAACACAATGGCAAGGAGTTGCAATCCATTCATATGGACATTCAGCATGTACTTGTGTTTGCAAAAACACGAAATGTTCACCCACGGAAATTTGTCTTATAGGCGTCATTTCTCCAAATATCCTATACATGCATACAACATTTCTGGTATCCCAACCGCTAACATCAAGGCTCATAAGATTAGGCATATAATAGAACATCACTTGCATAGAAGTTACATTGCTGGTATCCCAACCTGAAAGGTTTAATTCTGTCAAACGTGAAGCACCACCAAACATATTTGTCATATTGCGCACATTGGATGTATCCCATCGGGATAAATCAAGGCTTGGCAATCTCCACGTGTTACTAAACATACTATTCATGCTCTCAACATTACCGGTATTCCAATCGGATATACTTAAATCCACTATACTACTTGTACCATTGAACATAAAACTCATGTCCAATACATTTGATGTATCCCAACCATTGAGGTCTAAATGTGTGAGGTTGCTGGCATTACCAAACATCCAATTCATATACCTTACATTTCCTGTATCCCAATTGGATATTGCTAAGCTTGTCAATCCCCTTGTATCATTGAACATTAATTCCATATCTTGTACATTTGATGTATCCCATTCGGATATATCTAGGTATGTTAATCCAGATGCCCATGAAAACATCGCATTCATATCAATAACATTTGATGTATCCCATCTGGATATATCAAGAGATGTCAAGCTTTGTGCTCCAGCAAACATTGACCCCATAAATACAGCGTTTCTTGTATCCCAGCTAGATATATCAAGGGTTTCAAGGCTTAAAGTACGAAAAAACATACCATCCATCATGTGAACATTACTCACATCCCATGTTGATACATCAATAGTTGTGAGACCTGTTGAACGGCTAAACATCCACGATGCGGCAAACAAGTTGCTGGTGTCCCAGGATGATAAATCCAAATTTGCTATACTCGGGGAAGAAGCAAACATAAACTGCATACCTTCCACATTGCTAGTATTGAAGTATTCAAGTCCCTCGATTGTTGTTAAATATGGTAAGTTCGCAAATAACCCACACAACCTAAATCCACCAATGATTGGACCAGTGAAAACAATCTCGAACACTTTCTCGCGGTATTCATTCCAAGGACTATAATTATCCCCCCAAAGTATATATCCATCATCCACAATAACCCTTCCATCAGCGTATAGCCGCCACTCAGGACCTAAAGTGCCTATTGTGCCAGTTGCAATTGTAGTTCCTGGTGGTGGTGTCGGAGTAGCACTCCCACTCCGCCGCTGCCAGACCCAGGTATCAGCCATGGTCGCTCCGTCGAAGTACTCCACCAGTTGGTCGGAGGTAAACACAAACTCACCCTGGGGATTGTCTGCGGTACCTGGGCCGACGTTTTGCCAGTAGCCGGTATAGGTTTCGTTATTATGGACTGGGGGGAGCCCAATGCTGTACTGCGAAAATATAAACTCAAAGTCAGCACCCAATGTAAGATTGCTTAGAGATACTGTATTATGAAACATATCCCACATATGTTCCACATTCCGAGTATTCCATCCTGAGATATTAAGGCTTGTTAATTCAGTAGACCATGAAAACATATAGGCTGTGTAAACTACACTACTTGTATCCCACTCAGATAAATCAAGATATGTTAAACCGGTTCCATGGAACATAGAATTCATATTACTTACATTGCTTGTATTCCAACCGGTTATATCTATGCTCTCAAGGCCTCTTGTCCCCCAAAACATCGATGCCATGTTAACTACACTACCGGTATCCCAATCAGCTAAATCCAAGCTTGTCAAACTTGTCGCATTTGAAAACATCCCATTCATGTCAACGACATTGCTTGTGTCCCAACGGGATATGTCCAGATAGCTGAGTTGGCTCATCTCCGCAAACATTCCGTGCATATAGATTACGCTACTTGTATCCCAATCGGAAATGTTTAGATATGTAAGCTCCCTGGTCGCAGCAAACATATTCATCATATCATACACATTACCGGTATCCCAACGAGATACATCCAAGCTTGTCAATACATGTGTCAGTTCAAACATACGAGCCATACTCTGCACATTGGACGTATCCCAATCAGATATATTTATGTATGTCAAGCCCATCGTCCAATTGAACATTTCGCTCATATCCACTACATTGGACGTATCCCATCCGGATAAATCAAGTTCAGCTATGCTTCTTGCATCACTGAACATTCCGCTCATATCCTCTACGTTGGATGTGTCCCATCCCAATAAATCAATATCTACTAAATTTCTTGCATTATAAAACATTCTGTTCATATTTTCTACATTTGAGGTATCCCATCCTGACAACTCAAGGCTTGCTAAACTTTGTGCGCCTGCGAACATATGATTCATAAGCACAGCATTGCTTGTATCCCACTTCGACAAATCAATATTTGCAAGATTAGTTGTCCTATTAAACATCCCATCCATCATGTGGACATTACTCACATCCCATGTTGATACATCAAGGGCTGTGAGCCCTGAAGCACCGCTAAACATCCATGATGTGGTAAATACATTGCTCGTATCCCATGTTGATAAATCCAAATCGGTTATGCTTGGAGAAGACGCAAACATAAACTGCATACCTTCCACATTGCTGGTATCAAAATACTCCAATCCTTCAATGGATGCCACATAGGGTAAGTTTTCAAACAACCCACATAACCTGAATCCACCGATGATTGGTCCGGTGAAAATAATACTGTAAACCTCCTCGCGATACTCATACCAAGGGCTATATATGAATCCCCATTCGATATATCCACTATCAACTACTACAACACCATTGCTATATAGGTGCCATTCTGGACCATAATCCCCGATTGTGCCGGTTGCAATTATAACAGTGGCCCTACTCGCAGAATAATGATAATCCTCGCCAGTATAAGCGGCCACAATCAATGCCGTGATAATGGTAATAAAACAAAGAAGTATTGCAACACGTAACTTTCGAGAATCAACATTTCTGATTGATTTTCTCATCGTTTCAGCTCCATTCAATCCTGCTACAGAAAAATTTAGTATGTACTGTGTGCCAGACTAGATTACAGCTCTGGCACACTTTGTTTGAAAGATGTGTTTTTTTCTTTCTACCTAAACTTTTGAGTCCAATGATATCTGCATTCGCCAATCCCGATATGAGTCCACCTAGGGTTAAGAATGTTTTCTCTATGACCAGTAATACTATTCATCCATGCCGTTACTGTTTGCTCTGCTGTTCCCGTAAAACGGACCAAGTTCTCACTATGAATCGTAACACCAAACAACTCTCTACTTATGTTTGCAAAATTACCATAAACCGGACTTGGGTGAGCAAAGTAACCAAGGTCTGCCATTTCCTGTGACTTAAACCGTGCAGCTCTACTCATCGTAGGGCAAAGGGTTAGAGGATGCAAACCATGGTTGGCTCGTTCTATATTTACTAGACGCAACACTTCTCTTTCAACCTCACTGATACCACCTCGTGCATTGTATTCAGCATTCCAGGTATTTAATTCGGCGTTGGTTAATCTTCGGCCTGGCATTCTAAATAAGGGGGGTGGTATTTCTATCCACTGGGCAAAATAAGTGGTGTTGGCATTTGGTACGATTGTGTTGGCTGTGATTCGTGTTCCTCCGGTTGCCATTGTAGACCATCCATCAAATCTATGACCTACTCTCGTTGGCTGCTGCGGCAATGTACTTATCGGAGAGCCTTGGTTTCTTGTTATGTTTTGTGTGGCTGGTACAGCCCTTAATCCATTACCATTGAAGGTCAGTGTCCTTAGCGGCCCCAGCAGTCTCACATCAATGCGTGTTTCCGGGGCCCATGCGTTGGTCTCATGATTGAAGTGGCGAAACCTTATTGCATATGTCCTACCTGGATGGAGGCCAGATACTGTAAACCTACCACTGCGTTCATAGTTGCTTGGTTGGTTTACAATGCCAACCCATGCTGTACCATTCCATATTTGCAACCAGTTGCCCCAGCTTCCGTTAACCGGGAACACTACATCAACTACAAAACCTGTTTGCGTTACATTTGAGACAGTCATTGATGGAGCTCGCCGCCCAGGCATAGTCACTTGTACCTCACTATGCACCCACCTGCTTAGTGCCCAGCTCCAGGCGTATGCCCTGAATGTATAGGTACCGCCGGGTGTCAACCCACTGATTCTATGTTGCCCTGAGTTAATCCGAGGTCGTCCAAACATAAACTCGCCGTATAAATTATTCCACCTACCGCCTTGTATCGTACAGCCTCGCATTGTTAAGCCGTTGTTTGGACATGAAGGGTATAGAAAATTTATTTCAAGATTTATAAATGTACCAAAGACACATCGTGAAACTGCTCTTATACTTATGTTTTGTGTGCTAAATGCCTCGATAGCTCCACGCTCTTGGAGCATTTCTTCCTGCATTTCGCTTGACGGTATAGGAGGCTCTGGTGTTGGAGCTATTGGCGGTTCATCAGGCAATAACTCCATGGGTATGTTTTCAAAATCATTTCTGTACCACTGCGTTCGGGAATCATCTAGGGACTCTTCCCATTCAAGTTCAAAACTAAAATCCTGTTCAATAACAAAATCAAAGTCATCATAAAATGTCACAGGCGAAGCATACGCCCGAACACTGTTAGCAAGGGTCGCAAGCATAAATACAACCCCAACTAATAGTACCACATTAAGCATTTTGTTAACAGTGATTTTTGCATTTTTCTTCATAACATTTCCATTACGCATGTTATTTCCTCCTTAGGAATAAACACAAAAGCAATATCGGTTAAATGCTACATGCAATCCTCACATTATCTCATATGTACCACCTGCCTTTGAATAAAATTATCTGCGTTGGCGTAATGCGCCAACGCAAAGGGGCACCCCTTTG
>Ga0123355_10000897_pt1 | contig 41250 bp, 34 predicted proteins | sample TergutEmb28metaG_3_FD_89872 | JGI IMG/M metagenome (GOLD analysis project Ga0123355, IMG submission 89872) | Embiratermes neotenicus P1 segment gut microbial communities from Petit-Saut dam, French Guiana - Emb289 P1 | ecosystem: Host-associated > Arthropoda: Insects > Digestive system > Gut ...
ACCCGAAGTACGGAGCTACCACGCAAAAACGCCGCACCTCTTGTCTTTGAGGAACGGCGGTTTAGTGTAGGTTAGCTCGCGTTACTGGGTTTATATGGGGTTGTACATCGGAGAGGATGGCTAGGCAAACCTTTGGATGAGAATTTTCAACGCATCGTGCCGGGCCATCTTCTGTAAATCTACATCTGGGAACATGTCGGAAAACTTGTGCCAACCCCTATCCCATTCGCCGTCGTACTGGTCTTCGTATATCAAAAATGCTTCTTGCAAACGATGCAGGGCAGGCGTAATTTCTTTAACAAGCATCCCAGTTTCTTCCTTCATTTGTTGGATGGTCAACGGTTCCTGTTCAATCAATTCTAATAGTGCCGTATGCCGATGTGTCGGCTTGTCTAACGGCTTGGCGAAGGCCGCGGCGAACAGTTCCAAATCCTCCGGCATAATCCAGCCGAGATTGCCTCCCGCAAAACGTCCTTTTAATAGCGCGTGCTTCCTTTGGCGTTCACGGTTATATTCAATGTCATTAAAATCAGCGCGGTAAGTCAAGCTCGGCGGATCACCAAAGCCGTTCCAGTATACATTCTGCCCCGGTTGAGAGTCACGATAGAGCGCATTGTATTCGGATTGATTCGCCTTGCGGACTAGGCACTGCCGCTCCATGCGGAGGGCGGTGATATTTTGTTGATTCATTTTCATTCCTCTCTTTTGAGATAATTCTACCATGCCCAACACGACAATAGTGCGTCATGTTATATCGAATTATGAAAAATAAAGTATAAAAAGTGAAGCTGTATATTATCTTGATAACTACAGAGTAGGGCTTTGTGATAGGTTTTTCGAAAATGATTATAACAAAATCAATAAGAAGCACCATACTTCTTCTTCAATCCCAAAAACTCAAACCTTCCCGTTTCGTATTCTTTTAACACATACTCTGACGAATCTTCATATTGTTTGTAAAAAGTATTGTTGCCGACATAAATTAAAGGATTACGCCATTCACCATCAAATCTAACTAATGCCCAATTTCCGTTTGTTCTTCTTAACTCAACTTGCTTATCAAAATAAACCCCCTCAAACTTTTCTGCCAACTCCTCCGGCATTTCTACTTGTTTGTGCTCGGGAAACACATAGTCGGTTTCCCCTGTAAACGCAATATCAATTATAGCTTTTGCAAGTTTATATTGATTGCCCAAAAACGAATTAGAAAGGATAATAAGGCACATATCATCTTCAAAGAAATTAGCCATATATGCCATTATTCCAAAATTATCACCGCCATGAGAAAAACATATTTTATTATGATGTTCTTCTTTTTGAAGCCCATAGCAATAACCGCCTATATTTTCCTTGAAATATATATCATATGTTTTTTTCGATAATAACAGCCTGTCACGCAAACAACAATGCCATTTATACAAATCGCTGCCACAAGATACCATTCCACCTCCACCGATACTGAATCTTTCATTGAAATAGGGTGTTTTTATTGTACCTGACAAATCAGGCAAATAAGTAAATGCTTTATTCTTCATAATATTTACACCGTCGTCATAATCCGATTGGTTCATATTTAAGGGAGTAAAAATGTTTTCTATAAGATATTCGCGCAAGGTTTGTCCACTTAAATATTCAATAATCCAAGCTAAAACATTGTAGTTTGAGTTGTTGTAAATAAATTTGGAGCCGGGGGTAAAGTCTAAAGGTTTATCAATATAACTATCGAAAAATTCTTGTTTGTTGTAAATTTTTCTGTTATGCAATCCAAAAAAACAACTGTCAAAATTTGTGTAATTATACAAACCCGAAGAATGTGATAATAATTGATGTGTCGTTATCCTTGAATCTATCTTTAACTCCTGGGGTAGATAATCACTTGCGGGAGCAAACAAATCAATTATGCCTCGTTCGTATAATTGTAATATAGAAAATGCAGTAAATTGTTTTGTCACAGAAGCTAGAGCGAAGCATGTATCATATTTATTAGCTATATTGAATTCGTGACAAGCCATGCCGAAAGCTTTGTTTAACAAAAACTCATTTCCCTTTATAAGCTGAACAACACCTGAAAATTGCCATCTTTCTAAATATTTATCTACAAATGCCTCAAGTACATTCATGTTATATCCTCCAATTAATATAAATTATCTCGTTACCACCATTTTTCATATGTGTTACTATACTTTATGACAACAGTGTGCCCTGTTCTGGATAGCGGGACAAAATATTTTTTGCGATTGATTGAATCTCGTCCGCAATATCAAGCGGCTCTAAAACCTTGACCTTATCGCCAAAGCCAAGAAGCCAGCCTATCATATAATTTCGGTTTGTAAAGCCGACTTCAAAATACAATCCTTCAGCAGTTTCGCAATAGCAATCCAGCCCATATGTTTCGATAAGCTGGTACTTTTCCGATTTATCGAACAGCGCGGCAAGTCTGATATCATCTGTAAGATGGCTGTTAAAGTCACGTTTTTCAGGCGGGATATCCCGCGGGACGTATTGTTCATCGCATGAGGACAGATTCCACAGCCGATTCAGCTTGAACATTCGCCAGTCTTGCCGTTCAATGCAAAAGCCGAACACATACCACGATGTCCATTGGAAAACGACGATGTATGGTTCTATGTGGCGATGATTTTCGCCTTTCTCATAAAAATAGTCGAACTCAACAAAGCGACATTCGAGTATAGCTCCTTTGATGGTTTCGATTTTTTCGGTCAAATGCCCCTTGTAATGAGAGGCAAGATCAATGACAACCGGTTCGAGCAGGGAAACAACCGCATCCGAGTTTGCACCCAGCTTGTCCAGTGTCCGCTCAATGCGCGACTGTTCTGACACGCTGCCAATACCTTTAAGGGCGGCAATTATACCCGACAGTTCTCCGGCAGTCAAAATACTCTTGTCAAGCTTAAACCCCTCAGCGATGGAAATGCCGCCGCCTGTGCCTTGATGGGTCACGATCGGTATTCCTGCCTGGCAGAGCGCGTCAATATCGCGCCCGATGGTGCGCCGGTTGACTTCAAATTTTTCAGCCAGATATGGTGCGGTTACACGGTCGTTCTGCAAAAGGACGGTGAGTATTCCCATTAAGCGGTCAAGTTTCATTGTGAAATTCCTCCGATTGTTGGGTATTCGTAAGTTATTATATCACAAAAAACACGACAACAGTCTGTCGTGTTTTTTGTGCAGAAAAATATTTTTTTACGAAAACTATTGGCTTTGATGTCGCGCAATATATAGTTCATCCTCTGCACACTCCCTGTGCAATTTAGGCCTGCATCAAATATCTTCTGACTTCTTTTTCAATTTTTGCCTTTGATACAAATGCGGGCTTTTTAATTATGCATATTGTAATGCCATCTGAATCAACAACGTAACTTCCTTCAAAGCCAGAACCTTCAGCCTTTCCTCGTTGAATATCGCCGCTCCACGAAATGTTGTGTTTTTCGGCATCGGATTTTGCTTTTGAAAACACTGTCTCTAAATTTTCTGGTCTATCAACCTTAAACGTAAATTCCATTCACATCCTCCTATCATTAATTTAATCATATTGTCTGTCTGGAAATTATTGCATACATATAGAAATAGAGGAGCTGGCTTATTCTAGTTTATTCCATTAAACTGAAATATTGAGAAGTTATCTTGCCCGTTATTTTAGACTAGGACTTTGTGAGGTTCAATAAACAAGCCAGAGCAAAAATAGCTCTGGCTTGTGATTAGCTAATGTGAGGCCGACCTCTTTCGGCAGGGTTTTTTACTCTCGCACTTCCAATTTTCCATCAACTTTTCTAAACCCTACTTTAACGAACCACAACAAAAATCCGCCCATTAAAACGAACATCGCACCCAGAACTCCGAATAAAATCGCCAAGTAATTCGTCTCAAACACTCCGCCGAACTTGACAAACGCGGCGACTTGATTACCCACTAACCCGGCAACTGCCCACGCGCTGAGAGTCAGTCCATGCACTGTGGCAAGTTGTTTAATGCCGTAATGCTGTTGAAGAATTCCGGGCAAGCAGGCAAATCCGCATCCGAAAAAGAAGTTAATCGTCCATATGGCCGCAAGGATGAAAGCGAGAGTGCCCGAGAAAAATACAGCGACAAGACAGGCTAAGATGGACAGCGCAGCCATGCAGTAGTATGGAATATGCTTACTTGACAGCTTGTCTTGCCAAGATGCCATGGCCATACGCCCGGCAAGATTGAATGCCACCGAGATATTGCAAAATATAATTATTATTGGCAGCGACATAACGCCTAATGACTCATATATCTGCCGTTCGTGGGAGATTATAGCCAGCCCTGCAACGACATTGAGGAACAAAACGAGCCACAATGATATAAACTTTTTGGAACGCAATATTTTACCGATCGGATCACTTTCTCTGCTCAGCTCTTCTTCGGTCATTTTTTCGTCGGGGCGATAAATCAGCAAACATGCGATGAGAATACAAACAGTGAACATTGCCGTTAATATGAAGAATGCGTTATATACGGTGAAATTTTCAATAAGCACGCCGATTATCGGGTTAAGTAATATTCCTGTGAGGGTAAAGCCTGTAATCGCAAGCCCAGCGGCAAAGCCCTGATTTTTATCCATCCATAACATTAGGGTTTTAATCGGCGTTAGGTAGCCGATTCCGACACCCATGCCCTGTATCACGCCGAAACCGATAATTGCGCCGGGCGCAAATCTTAGGTATATAGAAAACGCGGTAATTACCCAGCCGGAAACGAAAAGGCCAAATGTTATCCAACTGGCTAACTTAACATCTTTTTCCACTATTTTTCCGCCGAAAGCCGCCGCCATTCCGCAGAAAAACATCGCTAATGAAAAACTCCACGCAAAAACACCCTGGCTCCAACCGGTGTGTTCAAGTATTGCGTCGCGGAAAAGTGTCCAGCAGTAAATGGCACCGATGGCGAAATTCATCAAAAACATAGGGATGATCCCGTTTACGATTTTATTTTTTTGCATTTCGATACGCACGAGAGATAATCGCGCACGAGATTTGCATAAATCTGTGCGTTAATCTCACGCATCCTCCTTCATCTTATCATAAATATTATTAAGTGACTAAGTACGAACATAGCATAAAATATGAACTATCTTCAGGTTGCGGTATATGTACCAACCGCGTGTACAAAGTAAATCTATTCTGCGCCCTGAAACTATACCATGGAATTATGGCAATGTCAACGCTGGGAATGGTAATGAGATTTATGCCGCCGGACGCAATGTGACTAGTATAAATTAATGATGGTCTCAAGGACGAGTTGGCGGTGGCATCGTAAGCCAAGTAAATTTCGAATAATGTAGAAACAAGGATAGCATTTATCTCCACAGTATGGTAAAATTATAAGAGTTTATGTTCACTTTCGTTCTCTAATCGTTTGCAATAAGCGCATATAAGCAAGTGCTGTATTGAAGCATCTGAGCTGATGCAGAGGAGATGAACTTTATGAAAGAAATGAACTTTATTATGGATGAACCGCGTACCGGTCTCGGGAACGCTGCAGTGGCGCGGGATTTAACGATTGACCGTTTCCGGGGCATTCTAATCATCTTGATGGTCATCGGCAACGGATTGGCGGATGTTTCTGCCTTTCCGGGGATATTCAAACATGCCGAAGATATCGGATTCACGATTGCCGATACCGTAGCGCCGATGTTTATTCTTGCAATCGCCATGACTTATCGCTCATCTTTCCTGCGCCGTTATGAGACAGACAAAGCAAGCGCATATAGCCACTTTATAATACGTTACTTTGCACTCATGGGTCTTGGTGCGCTGTTTAGCGCGGGGGGCGTGGTAGTGGCGCAACAAACGCCGTGGGGTGTGCTGCAGTCCATCGGTATGGCGGGACTTTTGACGTTGCCATTCATTCGCCTCGGCGCAGGCCGTCGCGCTGCGGCGGCGCTGGCTATTTTGATTATTTATCAGCTGGTGCTTGACAGGTTTTGGCTTGCCGATGTGCTGGGCAGCTCGCACGGGGGGTTCTATGGGTCCATCTCATGGGGTGCGATGCTGATTCTGGCCACGTCGATGGTGGACTGGCTCAATGCATCCGGACGACGGCAAGTTATCGCTATAACTGCGTTGACGGTTGTGACCGCCGCGTCGCTTTGGGTGGTTCCGGTATCCAAGAATCGGGTGACGCTGTCATTCGTACTCTTAACAACGCTGATTTCATGCTTCACGTACATAGTCGTCCGTATTGTATCCGGACGGCTGGGGACTAAAGGCGGGCTGATTGCCTACTGGGGTGAGAAACCGTTGCCGCTGTTTGTCATTCATCTGCTTCTGACAGCTCTGTCGCAGCTCCCGTTTGCATTGCTTGGCATTTATGAGCGGCCGTTTATCCCAGCCGCGCTGGCGACTTTGGCTGTGCTGGTTGTTATGACTTCGTATGTACTGTGGGCGCGCCGTTTGAAGCTACGGATGTCGCTGTAGAAAATCTAAACTGTTGAAAAGGAGATGAGCCTTATGATGAAAGACAGGCATAGGTGGAATGCGGAAATAAGCGGTATTGAATTCACTTTTACCGACAGGGATAGCGAGGGGAAAGTGTTCTGGCAACGCAGAAAAGAACTGTTGCTGAAAGCCGGAGCCAAATTGACGCTCGATCCGCAACTTAACAAAGACGGTTCTTTGAATTTTTCCGCGAAGTATGCAAAAACCCTCCGCGCTGACCATGTGGATAAGATCGCCGATGGAGTTACTACTGATGATATCACATTTCCGTCTCCAAATGAATTGGGTATCTTTCTGCGTTTTGGCGGCGACAACACATGGATCAGCCTAAAAGACAAAGACGGCAAAACCCTGCATGATTGGAGCAAATATTAGTCGCCGCTATACGGAAGAGACTGCAGGATGCGAGAAGGAGAGATTCAATTGGGAAAATCGTTAGTATTGGCTGAAAAACCGTCTGTGGGAAAGGACTTGGCACGAGTGCTGGGCTGCCGACAGCATGGCGACGGGTGCATGATCGGCGACCGATACATTGTCACATGGGCGCTGGGGCATCTTGTCACACTTGCCGACCCTGAAGTTTACAGCAAGGAGTACAAAACTTGGAACATGGAATCCCTGCCTATGCTGCCGCCCAAAATGCAGCTTGTGGTAATAAAGGAGACGTCCAAGCAGTTCAATATCGTGCAGGGATTACTTCGGCGCGCTGATGTTTCAGACATTATTATAGCCACCGATGCGGGGCGCGAGGGGGAGCTTGTCGCCCGCTGGATACTTGTAAAATCGGGCTGCAAAAAACCGGCGAAGCGGCTTTGGATATCATCGCAAACAGACAAGGCGATCCGCGACGGATTTGCAAACCTAAAACCCGCCGCGGATTATTATAACCTGTTCTTATCGGCGGAGGCCCGGTCAGAGGCCGACTGGCTGATTGGCCTGAATACCACGCGGGCGTTGACCTGTAAGCACGGCGCGAGTTTATCAGCCGGACGCGTGCAGACCCCAACCCTCGCCATGATTGTCGCTAGAGAGCAGGAGATAAAGAGTTTTGTGCCGAAGGATTTCTACACAATCAAGGCTCAATTTGCAGGATTTTCGGCGACTTGGACAGCGGAAAAAGGTGGAACCCGGCTGTCAAACATAGCGGACGCGGAGGCGGTTTTAGAGAGGATATCAGGCAAACAGGGTACAGTAACCGATATACAAAAGAATTACAAACACAAACCTCCACCTGCGGCCTACGACTTGACCGAGCTTCAGCGCGATGCTAACCGCAAATTCGCGTACTCAGCCAAAGAGACACTGTCGATTATGCAGTCGCTTTACGAATACCACAAGTTGCTGACATACCCGCGCACCGATTCGCGGTATATCACCGACGATATCGCACCGACACTGCCGGATAGGCTGCGGAGCATCGCGGTCGGCCCGTATAGAGAGCTTGCCTTGTCACTTGCAAAAAACCGCCCGTTGACAACACGCTACATCGTGGACAACAGCAAAGTGAGTGATCATCACGCGATAATACCGACCGATGAGCCGGCGGATCTATCATACTTGAAGCCGGAGGAGCGCAACATATATGACCTGGTCGTGCGCCGGTTTCTGGCGGTGCTTATGCCGGCGTTTGAGTATGAAGAGACTAAACTGACCATTACGGTTGGCAAGGAGCGTTTTGCCGCGAAAGGCAAAATCATCCGTGCGCCAGGATGGAAAGCGGCATATGACAAAGATCTTGGCGACGAAGAAGATGACGATGATTCCGACGTGAAAGACCAAAATTTGCCGCAGATACAGCAAGGCGGCAAGTTGAATGTTGAGTCCAGTAATATCGTGACAGGCAAGACAAAGCCGCCCGCGCGGTATAACGAGGCGACATTGCTCACGGCGATGGAAAATCCCGGCGGCAAGGAGATGAGCGCCGAGATTCGTGCCGTTCTTAAAACGACAAGCGGCCTGGGGACTCCAGCAACGCGCGCGGATATCATCGAAAAATTGTTCTCGTCGTTCTGTATTGAGCGGCGAGGCAAGGAGATCGTGCCAACGTCAAAAGGCATCCAGCTTGTTGGACTTGTTCCGGAAGACCTGCGTTCGGCCGAGCTGACCGCAAAGTGGGAGCAGGAACTGGCACTTATCGCAAAGGGTGGGGCGCAGAAGAAAGCGTTTATCGACCAAATGCGGAACTATGCGGCAGAGCTTGTCCGTGCCGTCGCCGCAAGCGATGCGGTATACACGCATGACAATATAACGCGGGACAAATGCCCCGACTGCGGGAAATTCCTGTTGGAAGTGAACGGCAAAAAAGGCAAAATGCGCGTCTGTCCGGACAGAGATTGCGGATATCGCAAGAATCTCTCCATGCAGACTAACGCAAGATGTCCCAACTGTCACAAGAAACTGGATTTGCGCGGAGAGGGGGATAAGCGCCTTTTCGTATGTATATGCGGACACAGGGAGAGGGTCTCCGATTTCGAGAAACGCCGGAAAGATTCAGGTGCGTCAAAGCGGGACACGGAAAACTATCTGCGGAACCAGAACAAACAGGAAGATAAACCGAACTCCGAGCTGGCAAATCAGCTGGCAAAATGGATGGAGCAGCAGGATTAAGCGGCTGTTAAGCATAAGCTTATCAATGTGCTGGAGTGTGACGGCAAGGCGCAGGTTCAATATAGGGGATGGTGATCTGGCGTCCTGTAATACACGACCGCCATCCTGTAGGGGCGGTCATTCCCGGTCGCCCCTACTTACAACATTGCAGAATGTTTACTTTACTAAGGATAAAACACCTAATTCGCAAATTGGAAAGCGCACCTAAATAACAGCGGGCGGCATTTTGCCGCCCGTATTGCTTATTTAAACTTCAAACTTATATCAAACGCCGTTACCGAATGTGTCAGCGCGCCTATCGAGATGAAGTCCACGCCGGTTTCTGCGATTGTCCGCAAATCGCGCGAACCCATGATGTTGCCTGATGCCTCGGTCAAAGCGCGTCCGTCAATCATTTTTACGGCCTCACGCATTTCCTCCGGAGACATGTTGTCCAGCATGATAATATCCGCACCGGCTTCCAGGGATTCGGCGACCTGTTGTAAACTCTCCGTCTCAACCTCGATCTTCAGTGTGTGTGGGGCGTGGAGTCGTGCGAGGCTAACGGCTTCGGCAATCCCGCCCGCCGCTGCGATGTGGTTGTCTTTGATAAGCACGCCATCCGAGAGATTGAACCTGTGATTCGATCCGCCGCCGCACCGGACGGCGTATTTGTCAAGCGCCCGGAGACCGGGCAGAATCTTACGCGTGTCGGTGATTTTAGCGTTAGTCCCGGCGACCATTTTCACAGCTTCCGCTGTTTTTGTCGTGATGCCGGATAGATGCTGTAGCAGATTCAACGCCGTACGTTCGCCTGTCAGAATGCTCCTAGACGGACCGGAGATTTCTGCTATAATGTCTCCGGGATTGACAAAGGCGCCGTCTTCCACTTGTGGGACGACTCGCACCCGCATCATGTCAAGCAGACGAAACACGCGTGAGAGCACATACATCCCGCAGATAACGCCCGGCTGTTTCGCGATAAATTTTCCGGTTGAAACTGAGGCATACGGAACGCAAGAATTTGTAGTTACGTCCCCGGTGCCGATATCCTCGCTCAATGCCATTAGAATAAATTCGTCTATGTTGTGGTCAAATTCCATCAGACTTCCTCCTCCATATAATGTGACCCGATACTTTGCGGCCTGTTTAGTGCGGACTGCAAAATCGCGCAAGCCACCGTCGCGATATTCAATGTTTCCAGATATTCAGTGCTGTCGTCATAAACCGCCTCAAGCTCAGTAAGCATCGAAGAAACTCGCCCCAACGCATACTCAAGTCCTGATTTTTTCCTGACAACATGACAATAATCGCTCATAAGTTGCTGAATCTCCCGCCTCAACTCGCTGAAATTCAGCGTTGCATTCGGTCTGATAGGGAAGGCCGGTAAAGAAACGTCATTTCCTACTTTCAATTTTCCATTGTTAATTGCCTCAGCCGCGCGTCGCCCGAACACAATGCATTCAAGCATAGAGTTAGAGGCAAGGCGATTCGCGCCGTGTACGCCGGTGTGCGCCGCTTCCCCGCAGGCATAGAGGCCCGGTATATTTGTGCGCCCGTCAAGATCGGTTTCAATGCCGCCCATAAGGTAGTGTTGGGCAGGGCAGACCGGGATTCTGTCATGCGCGATGTTTATTCCGCGGCGCAAGCACTCGTTAAATATAGTAGGGAAGCGCTGTTTTAGAAACTCCTCGGATTTTGCCGTTATATCTATGTATGCGTGACGCTCCCCATTGCGTTTCAGTTCCTGCACTATACCTCGCGCGACTATATCTCGTGGGGCGAGTTCAGCGAGCTTGTGAACACCTTCCATAAATCGCACGCCATCGTTGTTGACCAGCAGACCGCCTTCGCCGCGTACGGCTTCAGAAATCAGGAACGCTTGACCGCTGCGCTCTCCGCTCCAAAGTCCGGTGGGATGGAATTGTATGAATTCAATGTTTGCCAAGTTTGCCCCGGCTCTGGCAGCGGCGGCAAGTCCGTCGCCGGTCGCGACAGAAGGGTTGGTGCTGGCAGCATAGACTTGTCCTATCCCGCCTGTGGCGATGACGACATTATTTGTCTTAATCAAGACAAACTCATGTTCCTGCTGTTTCACAACAGCGCCTGTGACACCATTGGGGCCGACAAGCACGTCGTAGAGACAAGTATGTTCACTAAACGTGATATTCTCACGCTGTGAAACGATATGAGACAGCGCTTTAACGGTCTCCCGCCCCGTGGCGTCGCCACCGGCGTGTACTACCCTGTGCTTATTATGTCCGCCCTCCCGCGTGAATTGCAGTTCGCCGTATTCGTCCAAATCAAACGGGACGTTAAGCGACACGAGTTTTTCAATGTCGGACGGCCCTTCGTTGACAAGCACTGTCACAGCGTCCATGTCGCATAATCCGGCCCCGGCGATGACAGTATCTTCCAGATGAAAATCCGGCGTGTCATCCCCAGCGATGGCTGCGGCAATCCCGCCCTGTGCCAGCCAGGAGTTTGAACTGTCGATACTGTCTTTGGCGATAATAAGACAGGATAAATTTTCGTCAATATTCAGTGCCGTATACAGCCCAGCAAGTCCAGCGCCGACAATCACGACGTCATATTTGAGCGTCTTTTCTATCTTTGTTTCGCGGCTAACAGCGTACTTCATTAATGATCCCCCATGTTTTGTTAAGATATCAAAAGAATATTATACCGACAACGGCGGAACCCGCCAGGAAGATGATCGGATGAGCTTTCAGCTTATTTGTGGCAACGAATAGTAAGATGGCAAGTATCATGGCTTTGAAATTGAACAGGTCAAGGAATGCGCCTGTCTGGCTAAAAAGTTCAGTATTCAGCATAGCCATGCCCAGAACGCTCAATCCGGCGGCGGCAATCAGGCCGATGGACGCCGCACGCAAACCATAGAATGCGGATTTTACCATAGAATTCTCCCGAAATCTGTCCAGCAGGCGTGATACAATCGTTGCGATTATCACCGATGGGACAATTAGCCCTAAAGACGCGATGACCCCACCCAAGACGCCCGCCGTTGTGAATCCGGCGAAAGTGGCCATGTTTATCCCAATAGGGCCGGGGGTGGATTCTGAGATGGCTATCATGTCCATAAGCTGCTCTAAAGTAAACCAGCCTGTCCGTGTCGCCATCTCGCGCAAAAAGGGAATCGTGGCGAGACCGCCGCCAAAAGCGAAGAGTCCTGTTATAAAAAACTCATAAAACAGCCGAAGGAGGATCATTCCGAAGCCCCTTTCCGCATAGAGGAGACAGCGATGCCTATAAATCCGGCTACGATGACGAGTATCGCCACCGGGAAGCTTGTGAATATAGCAATTAGAAAAACAACTGCAAAGATCACGATAGCCGCCAAGTCCACGATCGCCTGCTTCCAAAGCTTTATAACCGAGTTGAGAATAAGCACGCTGACTCCCACGCGCAAACCGGCGAATGCCCGCATGACTACAGGGAAATCCGCAAGATTCGTAATTATCGCGGCGAGTATTAATGTAATCACAACAGACGGGAACGCGGCCCCGAAGGCAGAGACTATCCCGCCGCGGACGCCTTTTTGTTTGTATCCAACGAATACGGCGGTATTGCAAGCGATGACGCCGGGTAGGCATTGGCCAACGGAAAACATATCAGCCATTTCCATCTCTGTCAGCCAGCCGTTTTTATCGACAAGCTCCCGCTGGAACATAGGCAGCATTGAATAACCGCCGCCGAAAGAAACCGTGCCGATATATGCAAACGAGAGGAAAAGTTTTATGTAAGGCCTCATGCGGCAGTCCCCCAATTTATATTAAAGTGTAATTATAGCACGAAACTATTGTTATTAACAACCAAAATATGATACAATAACTACGGCGAACACACGAACACTGAATAATGGTGTTTTTTGGCTGTAGGGGCGCGCATTGCGCGTCCGGAAAACCGCGGACGGCCAATGGCCGCCCCTACAAGGTTCAGGCTTCTTTCTTGTGCTGCGCTGTGCTGGGGGACTATACGTATGATTGACATTTCTGTTCAAAACGTAAAAAAAGCGTTTGAAGAGGGCAATGACATTTTAGATGGAGTGTCTTTTGAAATAAATGAGCATGAGCGCGTTGGACTCCTTGGCAAGAACGGTGCAGGGAAGACAACGCTTTTCCGCCTGATAACAGGGGAGCTGACACCGGACGAGGGAGAAATCGTTCTACCGCGATTCAAAAAGACAGGACTTATTTCACAGATACCCGAGTATCCGCAAGAATTCACCGGCGAAGACGTCATGCGTGCGGCGTTCGCGCGGCTTATTGCTATAAAAGCCGAAATGGAAGCGCTGGAGAAAAGCATGGACAACACGGCGGCGAAGGAGACACTGAAAGCATACGACAATCTGGCGTTTGAGTTCGAGCGGGGCGGCGGCTATAACATGGAGGTTGAATTAAACAGAGTCGCCAACGGTTTGCGTATACCGCAGTCGCAGCGGGGGCAACTGTTCAGGTCACTCTCCGGTGGGGAAAAGACACGGATAAATCTTGCCCGCTTGATTTTGCAGAACACGGATATCCTATTGCTGGACGAACCGACAAACCATCTGGATATGCGCGCGGTGGAATGGCTGGAGGAATTTTTGGGGAAATACAGAGGAACAGTCCTCGTAATTTCGCATGACAGATATTTTCTGGATAAGACGACCACCCGATCAATTGAGATCCTGGAAGGAAAAGCCGAGTTCTACAGCGGAAACTACAGCTATTACGTAGAGGAAAAGCAGAGGCGATACGAGGAGAAGCTTGAAAAATATGCCCGTGAGCAGGCGGAAGCAAAAAGACTCCAAGCGTCTGCCGACAGATTAGCTCTATGGGGAACCGGGAACAAGCGGCTGATGAAGAAGTCCCAAGCCATCGAAAAACGCATAGAGCGCGTTGTACAGACCGGCAGGCCGAATAAAGACAAAGTTCTCCGCGCACAATTCGGTGAGCGAGAGTTCCGCGCAGATGAGGTATTTACCGTTCACGGCCTGACGAAATCCTACGGCGGGCGAAAGCTTATTGACATACCGGAGCTACTGGTAAAAGGCGGGGAACGGATTGCCATCATCGGCGATAACGGGGCTGGGAAAACAACGCTTGTCAAACTTATCACGGGTGAAGAAAAGCCGGATTCCGGCGTTGTCCGGCGCGGGCCGTCGGTCAAATCCGCGTACTTGCCGCAGATAGTGAAGTTCGACAATCCGCGCCGCAGTATACTCGATACGCTGGTTTATGAGCAGGATCTTAGTCCGCAGACAGCGCGGAACAGGCTTGGGGCGTTCATGTTTCCCGGTGAGGATGTGTATAAGCTGGTCGGAGACCTTTCCGGCGGCGAAAAGAGCAGATTGAGATTGTGTATGCTGATGAACGGCGAGATAAATCTGCTGATTTTAGACGAACCGACAAACCATCTCGACCTGGCTTCGCGTGAGTGGCTGGAAAACGCCGTCGATGAATACGGCGAGACGCTGATGTTTATATCGCACGACAGGTATTTTATCAACAGATTTGCAACTCGCATTTGGGAACTCGAAGACGGCAGATTTACCGATTTCAAAGGCACGTTTGCGGAGTATCGTGCGCAGAAAGCCCAGACCTCTGACCCGGCAAAGAAAGAAAGCGCCCCCAAGTCCGTCCCGAAACAGAAAAAGAAACCGTCGGATTTGCAAAAAGAGCTAAAGAAACTTGAACGGGATATAGAAAAAGCAGAAAACGAGATTAATGAGATCAGAGAGCAAAAAGACGAGTTTTCGACGGATTATGAGAAACTGATGGAACTGGATCAACTCGAACGCGAGGCGGCGGAAACGCTGGATAACCTGTACGCACAATGGGAGGAGCTGGCGTAGTGTGAGAAAATTTATATACTGTGAGGTTAAATATGAAATGTAAATGTTATCCGTTTAATACGCTTGGAAACTATATATACGCTGATGTTATTGCCTTTTATAAGGGAAAATGGCTGCTCAGCAAACACAAGGAAAGAACCACATGGGAAACACAGGGCGGGCATATTGAAGCTGGTGAAACGCCATTGGAAGCCGCGAAAAGGGAACTATTTGAAGAATCAGGAGCGATTGATTTTGATATAGAGCCATTGTGTGATTATTCTCTTTCGGGAAGCTTTAATGGTGTAGATGTCTCCGGGAATAGTCAAGTTTTTATTGCAAAAGTTCATTCTTTGGGCGAAATGCCGCACCAAAGCGAAATGGAAAAAATATGTTTGTTAGATTCTCTTCCAGATAATCTAACCTATTTGGAACTAATAAGCGAAATTTTACCTATAGTCATTGAAAAGTTACGGGAGACAGAATAAGCATTTCCTACAGCCTCTTCTTACCCCCCCCGTTCACGTTCAGCCTGCGACGGGCGCAGATAGCTGGGTTCAAGCGCAATTTCCGGGATTGGGATGCTGTTTACAGCGGCCAAAGCGATGCCGTATGCTGTCTGATAACGCAGTAGTTCCGGCGCTAACGATACCGGAACTCCGGTGTTTTTAAGTGACTCATAGCTTATACCCGCGCCATCGCCTAAAAGTATAAAAGGTGAGGTAAATCTCTTCAAATCATCGGCGAGTTCTGTCAGCGAAATGGCGCGGTCTTCGCATAATCTGACGAGATTGCCGTCTTTCCATTCAAACAGCGCGTTATAGACTTGGCCTCTCCGTGCGTCCATCACGGGGCAGATGATTGCGCCGGGATGCGGGATTTGATACGCCATGGCCTCAAGGGTTGAGACTCCGGCAACAGGCTTGTCTAATCCCCAGGCGAGGCCCTTCGCGGCGGAGACGCCAATACGTACGCCGGTAAAAGACCCCGGGCCGCGAGCCACGGCGACAAGGTCTAGATCCTGTGTTGCTATGTCAAGGTTTTTAAGCAAGGATTCCACCATTACAAGCAACGTCCTGCTGTGAGTCAGACCGTTGTTCTGAAAATATTGACCTAAGAGCGCACCGCCTGAATAGACTGCGCAAGAGACGGGTTTGGCGGATGATTCAATAGCAAGTATCAGCATGGCAAGTCCCCCGTGATTTCCAACCGGCGGGAGTTTTCATCTATTATCTCAAACTTCACAACAATAGTCCCGGAAGGGAAAGCACCCGGGACTTTCTCGCTCCATTCAACTGCGCAAACGCCGCCGCGGTCAAGATAATCATCCCAGCCTATGTCGAAAAGCTCAGTCTCGCTTTCCAGCCGGTACATATCGAAGTGAAAGAGCGGGACTTTGCCGTGATACTCGTTCACAATCGCAAACGTGGGGCTGGAGACGGCCGATTCTATACCAAGCCCCTTAGCCAGTCCGCGAGTAAAAGCGGTTTTCCCCGCGCCGAGTCCGCCGTATAACGCGACGACCGACCCGGAGTGAAGTCCGCGGCCGAGTTTTTCGCCCTCGCACATGGTTTCAAATTCATTGTTTGTGATAATCGTCATCGCCTGTCCTCTGTAAAAAAGCTTTTGGTATTCTGAGGACTGTATTATAGCACATTTGGCAAAAATATAAAAGAGCGAGTTTAGGTACGGCAGTTTGCAGGGGCGGCAGAATGCCGCCCCTGCATGGGAAACGGTGCGTCAGGGACGGCCGCACCCTACAAAAGTGTACAGATTTTGTGAGGCATCCCGCAAAATCAGGTTGCCGTAAGTTTTCTATTTACTACCAGGTGAAACAGTGGTATAATAATATATTAAAACAAAAAGCCTATGTCTGATGCAGGTGTGAATAATTGAGAAAATTTCTTGGAGCAATAATAAAATTTGTGCGCGAGGCGGACATGTTTCTTTTTGGCATGTGTCTGCTGGGTGCGGTATACGGGATAATTCTTATTTCAAGTGCGGTGGGCAGAAGCAGTGTCTATGTCCAAATCGGCGCTGTGGTTGTGGGGGTTGTGTTTTTTGTCTTGTTTTCCTATATAGACATCGATGTAATCTCGGCCCAGTCAAAACTTCTTTTTGTTTTCAGCGCGTTGTTTATATTGACGTTGATTCCATGGGGCGCCGGGGATGAAATAGGGCGGCGCGCCTGGTTGCGTTTCGGCCAGATTGGCGTGCAGCCGGCTGAAATAGTAAAAATCCCGTTCACAATAATCATGGCGCAGATGATTGTAAGTTACAGAGAACGCAAGACATTGAACTCTGTTGTCTCGCTTTTGCAGATATTGTTTGTTTTTGGTATGATGTTCGCGCTCGTTCTGGTCGTGTCGGAAGACCTTGGCACCGCGCTGGTATATCTCGGGATACTGGTTGTTATGCTGTATATCGGCGGCGTGAAACTCAGGTGGTTCATACTTGGCGGGGCTGTTACCGCCGCCGCGTTCCCGTTTCTTTTGAACTATGTCTTCCTGACTCACCAGCGGGAACGGATATTGGCACCGTTCGCGCGATTCTTTCCGGACATACTCCCGCCCGACAGGCTTGCGGACGTAACATGGCAGCCGAACATGAGCGTCAGCGCGATAGCCGGCGGTGGATTCACAGGGCAGGGACTGGGTAATGGCGCAATAACACAGCGGGGGTTCTTTGCGCTGGAAACTGACTTTATTTTTGCCGTGGCGGGAGAAGAGCTGGGGTTTGTCGGCCTTATGGCTATCGTCCTGCTGCTGGTATTAATAATAGCCCGATGTATTTACGTCGGTACCAAGTCCAACAATCCGCTGGGGATGCTTGTCTGCACCGGGATATCCGCGATGTTTATTGTGCAGGCGATTATGAACATCGGCATGGCATTGGGGCTTTTGCCTGTTGTCGGGGTTCCGCTGCCGTTTTTCAGCTACGGCGGGTCATCGGTCGTGACGTATTTTGCGGCGGCCGGGATTGTTTCCGGCATAAAAATGCGGCCTAAACCTGTACGGTTCAGATCATTGTGAGAGGGTGAGGTATGGTGGAATCCCCAAGAATCACGCGGCAGAATACAGAACGGCAGATGCTTTCTGCCCGCGCCACACTGTCAGAGTCATCGAAAGGTCGCCGGCGGAAAGAGCCGGAGTGCGAAATCCGGACATGCTATCAGCGTGACATTGATAGGATTATACATAGCAAATCATTCCGCCGCCTGAAACATAAAACGCAAGTGTTTTTACAGCCGGAAGGTGACCATTACAGGACTCGGCTGACACATACGCTTGAAGTCATGCGTATCGCCAGGACTATCGCGCGGGGCTTGCAGCTCAACGAGGATATTGCCGAAGCGATTGCCCTGGGGCATGACTTGGGACACACCCCGTTCGGCCACGCAGGAGAGCGTGTGTTGAACGAGCTTTTGAGCAATGAGGGCGGATTCAAGCATAATGAGCAGAGTTTGCGCGTGGTTGAAAGGCTTGAAAAAGACGGATTTGGGCTTAACCTGACGCATGAAGTTGAAAACGGGATACTATGCCACACAGGGGCCGCGATGCCTGAAACACCGGAGGGAGAAATCATCCGCCTTGCCGACAGGATTGCGTATTTCAATCACGACATTGATGATGCGGTCCGTGCGGGGATTCTGCGTGAAATGGACATCCCGGAGGAAATAACATGCGCGTTGGGCGGCAGTTCCAGCGAAAGAATCAATACACTTGTGCTGGATGTGATAAATGAAAGCGCACAGCAGGAAAAAATTGCGATGAGTCCGAACATCACTTTAGTTTTTGACTTATTTTATGATTTTATGTTTAGGAACGTTTATCGGAATATGAAAGCGAAAAGCGAGGAAACTAAGGTTTTTGGTATTCTTAACGGAATATATGGTTATTATGTTGATAATCCTGACAAATTGCCGGAGGATTACCGCCGCATATCCACCCAGGACGGCCTGCCCCGCGCCGTGAGCGATTATGTATCAGGGATGACTGACAAGTACGCGATTCATGTATACGAAAAGCTGTTTGTCCCGGAAGCGTGGCAGGTGAGGTGATGAAGAGCAGAACAAAGAAGATGATAGTGTTTGGTGGGCTGTTTGTGTTATTTCTGCTTGTAATCAACGTGCCGATACCTATGAACATAACAGCCCCCGCCATAGAAATAAGCTTGGATGACCCCAGTCACATTGAGGAGCGGACAGTTGAAATCTCGGGACGGTGGCATATCAACATTTTTCCGATTAGACGTTTAGCGTGGCCACGCCATGAGTTCCGGGGCAGGATTGAGATACTGGAATATCCGGAAACTCGCGGTGAGGTGTATCCGGTTACGATGTACACATTTAGAGGAGCGTTGTTAAGGCATGTGGGTCAGATACGTTATCCTGAAGCTGAGCAAGGCCGTTACTGGGGAATTTATACCAGATTCTTGCCTCGTCGAATTGTTATTGAGGTACTTGACTGGGGTGAGCGTGAGGACGGCACTGTGTTTCCGCTCCCAGGCACTACACGGTACATAGTCTTGAACGCGGCAACGCGGGAAGAGGCCATGGATTTACTGGGAACTCGTTTTCCCTAAGAAAGGAGGAGCGGGCGATGGCTATTCCCAACAGTTTTTTGGACGAGCTTGTCGGCAGAACCGACATCACTGAGCTTGTCGGCGGATACGTGCAGTTGACTAAGCGCGGCGGCGGGAACATGTTTGGGCTGTGCCCGTTCCATAGTGAGAAGACGCCGTCGTTCTCGGTCAGTGTGGACAAGCAGATTTATCATTGCTTCGGCTGCGGCAAAGGCGGCGGGGCGATCAACTTTATCATGGAGATCGAGAATCTGCCGTTCCGCGATGCGGTGGAGTTTTTAGCCCGGCGTGCGGGGATGACGGTTCCTGACGACAGTGCGCCGGACGAGCTTGCTGGAAAGCGAAAGAGAATGCTGGAAATCAACCGCGACGCGGCACGATTCTTTCACGAGATGCTGATGTCCGAAAGTTCTGTGTACGCGAAAAAATATCTGGCTGAACGCGGGATTTCACCGAAAATGGCCAAAACATTCGGCCTCGGTGCTGTGCCGGATGCTTGGAGTTCTTTGCTGGACGCGATGACAGCGAAAGGCTATTCGCGGCAGGAGCTGATTGAGGCGGGCCTCGCCAGAAAAGGGAAGAAAGAAGGCGCGGCGTATGACCTGTTCCGGAACAGGCTGATTTTCCCGGTCATAGACATACGTGGCAGTGTCATAGGCTTTTCAGGCAGGATTTTAGGCGATGGTGAGCCGAAATATTTGAACTCGCCCGATACGCTTGTTTTTAACAAGAGCCGTAATCTGTTCGCACTGAATTTGGCGAAGAAGTCAAAAGCCGGTATGCTGATACTTGCAGAGGGAAATATAGATGTAATCGCACTGCACCAGGCGGGATTCGATTGCGCGGTGGCATCGCTCGGTACAGCGCTGACGGCGGAGCAGGTGCGGCTGATGTCACGGTATGCCGACAACGCGGTTATTGCATATGACTCGGACGAGGCGGGCCGAAAAGCGGCGCTGCGGGCGATTGATATGTTTGAAAAGACAAAAATGGGTGTAAAGGTCATAGATTTCGGAGACTCAAAGGATCCGGACGAGTTTTTGAAGAACCACGGAATCGACGCGTTTGAACGATTACTGGAGCGGAGCGAGAATCATATAGAGTATAGGCTGATGACAGTAAAAAACAGATCCGATTTAGCGTCGGATGAGGGCAGGCTAAAGTTTTTGACGGAAACGACGAAACTGTTGTCAGAACTTGGAAGCAAGCCTGAACGTGAGGTATACGGTGCGCGGGTAGCGAAGATAGCCGGAGTTTCACCGGAATCGGTTGAAAATGAGGTTGCAAAAATGCTGAGGATAAACAGGGCGCAGAGGCGCAGACAACACGAAAAGCAGATAATCCGCCCGGCGCAAAATCTCCAGCCAGTGGACAGGACTTTGCGATACAAAAACGAATATTCAGCCGCCGCCGAGGAGGGTATTATAAGGTGCCTAGTAAGGGACCCAATGCTTTTAAAAGTCGCTGAAGAAATGGGGCTTGCGGCGGAGGAGTTCACATCAGAATTTCTCGCGAAAGTGTTTACCGTGCTTAACCGGCGTGGGGCGCGGGGTGAAGAAACGGGGGCGGCGCTGCTAATGGCGGAGCTGGAAGGGAACGAAGCGTCACAGCTGACAGTCATACTGCAAAAGCCGGAAGCGATTCCCAACGGCGAGAAATCTATTCGCGCTTACATAGAAAGAATCAGGACAGAGAAGCTCAAGTCCGGGAATCCGGATGAACAGTTACTGCTTTCAATAAAAAAATACAGAGAACGCAAAGACGTTGGAGGAGGATAAGGATATGGATGAAAATTACAAAGACATTAACGCGCAGGAACCTGGGATTGACGATGAGAATGACAGCAACGGCGAATTTACAGAAAAGACTCAGGAGCAGTGCAACGAAGAGCGGCTGAACGCCCTTGTCGAAGAGGGGAAAAAGCGCGGCAGCCTAAGTGCTAAAGATTTGTTGGAAGTTTTAGAGGATATGAATCTGGAGCAGGAGCAGGTCGACAAGTTCTATGACACGCTGGAAAATCTCAATATCGATACGACTGAGGCGGACGACACGGTGTTTCTGCCGAATGAAGATGTCACGCCGGAAATTGAGGAATTGCAGGAAATAGAGACGCTTCAGGAAGATGAGCTGATCGACCCGGAATCGCTGGTCGATAACTTCAGTGTTGACGACCCGGTACGCATGTACTTAAAGGAGATCGGAAAAGTCAGTCTGTTGACTCAGGAAGCGGAAGTCGAGCTTGCCAAGCTCATGGCAGAAGGCGATAAAGAGGCAAAGCGCAAGATGGCGGAGGCGAATTTAAGGCTTGTCGTCAGCATCGCCAAGCGCTATGTCGGCCGCGGCATGTTGTTTTTGGATTTGATCCAAGAGGGAAATCTGGGCCTGATAAAAGCCGTTGAGAAGTTTGATTACACAAAGGGTTACAAATTTTCGACCTATGCGACGTGGTGGATTCGGCAGGCGATTACACGGGCTATTGCTGACCAGGCGCGGACGATAAGAATACCTGTTCACATGGTGGAGACTATCAATAAAGTAATGCGTATCTCCCGCCAGCTTTTGCAGGAGCTGGGACATGACCCAACGCCGGAGGAAATCGCAGATGACATGGGCTTGCCGGTTGAAAAAGTGCGCGAAATATTAAAGATAGCGCAGGAACCTGTGTCGCTTGAGACCCCGATAGGCGAGGAAGAGGACAGCCATCTGGGCGACTTTATCCCGGATGAAGACGCGTCAGAACCCGCGGAGGCCGCGTCATTCACACTGCTGAAAGAGCAGCTGTCAGAGGTTCTTAGTACGCTCACACCGCGTGAGGAGAAAGTGCTTCGGCTGAGATTCGGTATAGAAGACGGCAGAACCCGTACGTTGGAAGAAGTCGGCAAGGAGTTCAACGTCACGCGAGAGAGAATCCGTCAAATAGAAGCAAAAGCGCTGCGGAAACTGCGGCATCCCAGCCGCAGCAAGAAGCTGAAAGATTTTTTGAATTAACGGGAGGGCGCACAGTGTGTCCGCAAACCCCAAACAGAAACAACGGGCGCACAAGTGCGCGCCCCTAAACCGTACAAGGGAAGATTGGATGTAAGATATGACACCGGAATTACTTGAAGAGTGTGAAAAATACCGTCAGCATTTTTCAGATTTGCTTGAGATTGGCTGTAAAATAGTGTATCTGCCGAAGGATGGCCCCGCCTGTCTTTTGCCGAAGGATAACCTGGACTTTTGCGCCCATTGCACTCACGGTAAAAACAAAGGCCTCACAACGCATCTGTACGGATGCCATGAGGCTCATCGCTGGAATGGGAAGTATATCTACTATTGCCCGCTTGGTTTAACGTATATCGCCGCGTCGATTTCGGACAAATCCGGGGCTGTGGCGGGCGGACTTGTGCTTGGCCCGATTGTTATGGGTGAAATGCAGGATGTACTTTACGACATAGCGGCCCCCGAAATGGCGTGGGCGGTGTCTCAGCTAAGCACGTTTTCAACGCATAAAGTGCGGCATATATCGGAGATACTGTCAGCTGTCACCGTGCGAATCTCGGAATCCGGACGGTTGAAGAGGGAGAGTCCGGCCAACAATCAGGAAAAGCTTCTCAACGAGATATATATTGCCAAAGATTACTACGCAGACGGGGACGCGAAAAGCGCTGAAATGTTGCTGAAGTTTGAAAATGAGCTGCACTTTGCCATGCTGCGTGGGGAGAAAAGCTCGGCTCTTGAAATGATAAATGAAATGCTGGCGCATATACATGTCTACAGCAATTTTGACGTCAGCGCGATTAAGGCGCGGCTGTTGGAACTGCTTGTGATACTGTCGCGGGCCACGATTGAGGCCGGGGCAGACCCGGCGGAAACATTTAGGCTTTCCGAAAACTTTATTTCGCAGATAGAACAGTATACAGATGTCGATCAACTCGCACTGTGGATATCCGACATAGTGCGCCGCTTTATCGTGCAGGCGTTTGATTTGGCCCAAATAAAGCACTCTGACGTTGTGTTTAAAACCACGAATTTCATAAAGAGGAATTTTAACGAAAAACTGTCGTTGGACTCGCTTGCGAAAGAGGTATTTTTGAGTAAGTCGTATCTTAGCAGTATTTTCAAAAAAGAAACAGGAATGAGTCTCACTGCTTACATAACTAAAGTCCGTGTGGAGAAAAGCAAAAAAATGCTGCTGGAGAACAACGCAAGTCTCGCCATTATTTCAAGCCAGTGCGGATTTAAGGATCAGAGCTATTTTACAAAAGTGTTTAAAAAAGAAACGGGCGTTTCACCTAAGCGGTTCAGAAGCAGCAATTCAGATGCCCAGACGGTTTAATCTAATTTTTGTAGGGGCGACCGTCCCGGTCGTCCGCGGGCGCACAATGTGCGCCCCTACATGATACCACGCAGTCTCTGCTACGGGGAGATTCATTGGATTGTAGAAGTCTGTGGCTGTTATCAATAATTAAGGAAGTGATATTTATGAAAGCAAATTTCAGACGAGGCGGGTTGTTCCTGTTCCCGGCAGTTGTACTTGCAGTTATTCTCGCCGTTTTGCTGAATGCCCCAACCCCTGCGCTGGTGAGTATATGCGCGTTTGGCGTTGTGACTGTGATAATATTGATATTGCTGGGGGATAGGAGAAAAAGGGAAAGATAGCACTAACACAAATAAAATAATCGGCTGGCGGGAATTAACTTCCGCCAGCCGATTTGTTTTCTATTAGGGGACTTTAGCTCACCAGTTCAACAGCCATAACAGCTGCGGAGCCTGCGTCTGCTGTGTAAGCGTCCGCGCCGATTTCGTCAGCGAATTCCTGAGTGATTGGTGCGCCGCCGACCATGATTTTGACCTGGGATTTGCATCCAGCGTCGATCATAGTCTGAACGGTGTTTTTAAGGGAGTCCATCGTGGTTGTCAGAAGAGCCGAAGCGCCGACTACTTTGCAGTCTGGGTTAGCTTTGATAGCTTCAACAAACTTCTCCGCCGGGACGTCAACGCCGAGGTCGATGACTTCAAATCCGGCTGACTCAATCATAAGACCGACAAGGTTTTTGCCGATATCATGCAGGTCGCCCGCGACTGTGCCAAGGATGTACTTGCCGTGTTTGCCAACGCTGTCGCCGGCGAGATGGGGTTTGAGCAGCTCAACGCCTTTTTTCATCGTTTTTGCGGCAACAAGCATTTCGGGAACAAAAATTTCGTTTGCTTGGAACTTCGCACCAACGATACCCATGGCACCGATCATGCCTTCGTTGAGGATAGCGTCAGCGGCGTCACCAGCGTCGAGAGCTTCTTGCACAAGACCTTCGATGAGTTTAACTTTGCCGTTTTCTACGGCGGCTGCTACTTCTTTAATTTTGGACATACAAAATTCCTCCTGTACTGCTTAAATTATTTTAATTTTATTTTACGCAAATTATAAATTAGTGCTGAGGGTGAGCCGGGGATTCGCTACTTCTTCGCCCCGAATATGCCTTCACGATAGGCGGCCATGTATTCCGCGCAGAAATCATCAAGTCCGGCCATTGCTTCAGCCGCGTAGATAACAGCACGCAGATCTTCACTGAGCGGATCCATAACGGCACTGTCCATTCCGGCCTGGATGGCGACGGCGGCAAATGCCTGGTTGACAAACTTGCGCGCCGGAAGATTGAAAGAAATGTTCGAGATTGCACCGGAGATATGGACTTTAGGATAGTTGGTTTTAATATGGCGCATGATCTCCAGAACCATCGAGATGCCCTCTTCGTCGTCTGTTGTGCACAGCATTTCGATAAGCGGGTCGATATGAATACGGTTGTCGGCGATGCCGTATTGCTTGGCTTTTGACATAATGCTCTCAAAAACCTCAATACGCTCTGCGGCGGTTTTTGCGATGCTGTTTTCGCCCTCTAAAAGCGCCATGACGTGCCATTCGCTGTACTCTGGCTTGGCAAGAATCGGGAAAGCAGCGTCGATTTTGTGGCTTGAACCGTTAACAGAGTTGAACATACCCGGTCTTTTACAAAACGGCAATGCTTCAATAATAACATTGACGTCTGACGAGTCAACTGCGATAGGACAGTCTGTCACGCTCTGCACCGTGTCGATCATCCATTTGAGAACGTCAAGCTCATTATCCTTGACGGAAGCGTGAACGTCAAGAAAAGCTGCGCCGGATTCGGCTTGTTTGACGGCCATGTCCTTGATATACGCCTCATCCCGGGCGGCTATCGCTTTGGCGCAAGACGGGATAGCGCCGTTAAGTTTTTCAGCAATTATTATCATACCACAAATACTCCTTCAATTACAACTTTTTTTTCGCGGCTTCTACTACATGTGAAACAAGGATCGATGTGGTAACGGTTCCGACGCCGCCCGGCACAGGGGTTATTGCCGCAACGACAGGCTCAACCTCGTCAAATTTAACATCTCCGACATTCTTGCCTTTTTCATCATTCCAGTGCATACCGACATCGATAACGACTTGTCCGGGGATGAAGAAATCTTTCGTTGCATACTCCATAACACCGGCGGCGACAATGACTATCTCAGCGTTCCGCACGACCGAGGGGACATCAACTGTCCTGGTGTGACAGATGGTGACCGTCGCGTTTTTGGCCATAAGCATGATCGCTACAGGCTTACCGATAACAAGACTGCGGCCTATTACAACGGCGCGTTTGCCTGTGCAGTCGATGTTGTAGTAATCGAGGATTTCTATACAGGCCTGTGCTGTACACGGGGCGTAGCCCATGCCGTTCTGCATGAACACGCCTGCCATTGAGCCTGAAGTTATGCCGTCCACATCTTTCTCTGGCTTGAGTGCGGCGCACGCGGCGTCTTCATCAAGATGCTTCGGCAGCGGACGGAACATCAGCACACCGTGAACGCTGTCGTCGTTATTCAGCGCCTCAATATTCTGAATCAGATTGTCCTGCGTAACGTCCACCGGAAGCGTGACGCATTTTGCTGTGACGCCAACAGAGTCGCAGAATTTGATAACGCTTTTCTCGTACCAGATGTCGTCATCACGTTCACCGACACGAAGAATTGCGACGGTGGGCATAACGCCTTTGCCTTTTAGCATCTCAATATCCGCCGCCATTTTTTCTTTGATCGCGGTTTCTATTACTTTGCCCTTTAAAAGTTCAGCCATAATAAAATTTCTCCTATTTTCTAAGCGCTGCGACGACGGCGTTATAAACCTCGTCGGCAAGGGCGCAGTATTTCTTCAAAAGCGCGTCCGACTCAGCTTCAAAAGCTGTCGCGGCGGCCTTATCGGTCATATACTTGGTGTTGATATACACGTTCAAGCTTGCGCCTTGCATAGCCGCTTTACAGAACACGACGCCGACTCCGGCATCACTGAGTGCAAGCGCACTGCCTTTTTTTGCAAACTCGTCACAAAGCTCAATAGACTTCGCACATGCCCGCATGATTTCAATCGGAACCGAGCAGCAGTCTTTTAACGCGGCTTCCATTCTTTCCTCTTTGGTGGGGTCGTCATTCGACACACCGTAGAGCTTGGAAAGCGGTTCAAAAACCTCGGCATCTTTGTCTACTAGGCGCAGGAGTTCTTCCTGCAGTCCGGTGGCTTCTACCATCAGCGCTTTGATTTGATCTTCAACATCAGCGTACTTTTTCTTGCCGACAGTCAGGCTGCCGACCATGTTGCCCAGCGCCGTGCCAACAGCACCAACAAGCGCGGAAGCGCCGCCGCCGCCGGGAACTGAAGCTTTTGTCGCCAACACTTCAACAAATTCAGCGCAAGAAACTTTAACAAATGACATATAATACCTCCTTAATAATTGTTTCAGGGGTTTGGGGGCCTTTTAAATAAAGACCCCCATAAAACTATTCAGATTTAGAACAAGCCGAAAACATCACCGGTGTTAGTGTCGATATCAATGCGGCGATATCCGGGGTCAGAGCCTGTACCCGGCATCATGGTGATAGAGCCGGCCATCGGGCAGAGGAATTTCGCGCCGCCGTATACAAGTATGTCACGTACCGGCAGTCTCCAGCCAGTCGGCACGCCTTTAAGCGTCGGGTCATGCGACAATGACAGGTGAGTTTTAACCATCATTGTGCTGAAGTCATCGTAATGCGGATCATTCTCGAACATCTCGGCTTTTTCAAGCGCAAGCGGCTCCCAATCAACGCCGTCAGCGCCGTAAATTTCTTTTGCAATGATCTCAACACGGTCACGCAGTTTCATTTCGAGCGGATAGAGGTACTTGAGTTCAGTCTCTTCCTCGCAGGCTTCGAGAACGACTTTAGAGAGCGTTTCCGCGCCTTTGCCGCCGTGTTCCCAATGCGTACTGACCGCCGCACGGACGCCTTGCGCCGCGCACATGTCAAGGATAAGCTTATGCTCCGCGTCTGTATCAGTAGCGAACGCGTTAATGCAGACAACAGGGTTTATGCCGGCTTTTTTAACGTTGTTGACATGATGGAACAGATTTGCGGCGCCTGCTTCGAGCAGCTCGAGGTTTTGCTCTGTATACTCTTTCGGCAACGGGCGTCCCGAAACAACTGCGGGGCCGCCGCCGTGCATTTTAAGCGCGCGGACAGTGCAGACGAGCACGGAAACATGCGGTTTCAAGTTGGAGAGACGGCACTTAACGTTCCAGAACTTCTCAAAGCCGATGTCCGCGCCGAAGCCGGATTCTGTGACATGATAGTCAAACAGTTTAAGCGCAAGGCGGTCGCCGATGATCGACGACTGACCGATAGCTATGTTTGCGAACGGACCCGCGTGGATAAGGCAGGGCTGATGCTCAACAGTGTAGCAGAGTGTCGGGTTAATTGTGTTACGCATAAATGCGGCCATCGCGCCGTCAACTTCAAGATCCGCCGTTGTGACAGGCTCGCCTTTTTTGTTGTATGCGACAATGATTTTACCGATACGCTCACGCAGATCTTTGAGATCTGTTGCCACGGAGAGGATAGCCATAAGCTCACTGCCGACGGCGATGCCGAATTTTGAGTTAATCTCAAAACCGTTTCTGCCTTTGTTCTTGTCGTCGGGTCCGGCATCCATACCTATGCGGATATTGCGCAGGCCTTGTGCGCAGAAGTCGATAACCCAGCCCAGTTCGACTCTTTCAGGGTCGATATCAAGGCGTTTCAGGCCGATTTCTTTAAGCTTCGCGTCATCATAGTTGCGCTCATGCTGCATACGGGCGTTCAACGCGACCATGGCGAGGTTGTGGGCGTTCATAATGTCATTGATGTCGCCGGTGAGACCAAGGGAGAACTCGGTCATCGGGATAAGCAGCGCGTTGCCGCCGCCGGCTGCTGTGCCTTTGACGTTAAACGTCGGGCCGCCGGAAGGCTGACGCAGACATCCGCCGACATTTTTGCCAAGCGCACCCATACCTTGAATCAGGCCGAGTGAAGTGGTGGACTTGCCTTCGCCAAGGGGAGTAGGGTTGATAGCGGTGACTTCGATAAACTTACCGTCAGGCTTGTCCTTCAGGCGCTCCATAACTTTGATGAAGTCAATTTTCGGAGTCTTGCCGTATGGGATGATCTCATCGGGAAGAAGCCCCATCTTTTCGCGGAAATACTCAACATTCGGCAGACTTTTCATTGCGTCGGCCGCAATTTCCCAGTCTTTGTGTTTGGTTGGGTCAAGCATAAAATATAATCCTCCTTAGTAATTTGTGAAAATATATTCAAATCGCACACCGCGACTTGTTAACGTTTTTACGCGCAAACATATGGCATGGCTGCCCAAACGCGGGGTAGATAGACTCTAAAATTGCCAAGCCCAAGTAATTTTAACACCAGATTGCCATTAAGTAAATATATAAAAGACTGAAAATGATAAATTTCCCTACTATTTCAAATAAATATCCCAAAATGACAGGATAAAGTACAAAAATAAAATTTTTGTAATATCCTAATATGTTTTTGCATTATTGTCCGGCAGCGATTGGACATGTCTATAAACTGAGCCTTGAAAGCTTGCGATTTCAAGGCCCATTTCTGTAACCATCAGACTTTAAAAGGCCGCGTGTTGATTCACGGAACGATAGCTTTACTCTTCGCCGTTGGAATCGTCGTCGCCCGGTTCGGAGGTGAAATCTGCGTCTGCAAAATCATCATTGCGATAGCCGGTGGTCTTTTTTATTTCTTCAATTTCTCTTTTCATTTCGGCGATACGCTCATACGCCTCGGTGACTTCGGTAACGTTTTGCGCGAAAGTCTCTTCGGGATTACTCTTGCGCGCTTCATAATACATGCGCCCGATTTCACAGTGCAACCGCCTGATGTGGGTTTTTTCGCGTGAAACTTCCGCATTCAGCTTGGTTGTTCTCGCCAGTATTTTTGCCTTTTCTTCAGCGAGCCTATACGCTTCCACCGAGACATCGGCTATTGTTTCGGCTGCGATTTTGGCTTTTCTCTTCAGTTCTTCAAAACTTGCCATTTTTTATTCCTCCATTAAATTCTTTATAGTGTTTTGTTGTTTATGTAATTTTATCAGTCTGATCTCTCGCTATCCGGATTGTCTGTGGGTTCAGGCAGGGTTTCCGGGTTTTGCCCGCGGCGGCGCATATGGTTCCAAATCAGCAGAGCTGCGGCGGCAAAGAACGAGACTGCCGCCAAAACCTGTGACACTCGTATATCCGTATTCATAAAGAAGATGCTGTCTGCCCGCAACCCCTCAATTATTGACCGCCCGAAGCCGTACCACGCCACGTATATGAAGAACAGCTGCCCATCATACCTTGTTTTGCGTTTTTTTGAAAAGATGTGCAACAGGATAAAGCCCATGGTGTTCCACAGTGCTTCATACAAAAACGTCGGATGGACATAGATGGCTCGAATACCAAACGTAAGACCCATCCGCCACGGAACGGTTGTCTCAACGCCAAAAGCCTCGCGATTCAAAAAATTGCCCCAGCGGCCGACTACTTGCCCGATAAAAAGCCCGAAAGCGCCTGCGTCTGCGAGCCTGAGAAACGGGATTTTTTTAATGCGGCTGTAGATAAGAAACGCAATAGCGGCACCGATGACGCCGCCGTAAATGGCAAGTCCGCCCAGTCTGAAATTGAAGATATCTTGCCATCTGTTACCCTCGCCGAAAAACTCGGAAGCGTTGAATAGGACGAAAAACAGCCGGGAACCGATAACTCCGCCCGGAACGGCCATGATGACCATGTCAAACACAGTGCCGCTTTCAAGGCCGAGCGCTTCCCGCCGCTTCTGCAGATACAGCAGACCAAGCAGAAAGCCGATGGCAATCAAAATTCCATATATATATATATTAAACCCGAAAATCGTGATATATCGGGGCGGATTTATCATAAAGCCTTCCCCAAAAAGCGGGAATGATATAGCAACGGATTCCAACAGATCACCTACTTTTTCTTTTAAATAACAAAATGTGGCCGACCGCAGATAGCGGCAGTTTCATCCAGTATAATATAAAAACCGGCATTTGTGAAGCTGTAATTTAAAAATGTTCAATATCCAGGCGCATTACTCTTTAGGCGTTACAATTGATATTGCCATGTTATCCGGCGACAAACTCTCCCTGTAAAACGCGGCGACATCAGCTTCGGTTATCGCGGATAGAAGCTCCGGCACATCGAATGCGTCATATCCCCTGAAATACCCGGAGACACAGTTGGCGCATATCGCGTCAAATGAATTCAGCGAACGGATATGTCTGCCGAGGGCCGCTTTTTTTATTCGCCCGAAAAGTTCGGTATCAGGCCCGTTTTCGGACAGCCTGACAATCTCGCGATTCACCTCGTCAAAAACTCGCGCCGGATCGCGGCATTCGCCGCCGAACATAGAATACGCCTCACCCGCGACCGATTCAAATGACGCGGAGAAATCGCTGTTGACAGTCCCGTCTCCATAGAGCCTGAAATACAGCGGGGAAGAGTGCCCGGCGAGAATCTCAAGCGCCAGTGCGCTGACAAGCTCATACCGCAGATTCTCCCGCCCCCGCGCCGGGATTTGGCGGGCCTTGCAACCCGCAAGGAAAATCGGCAGACTTACCTCCATTGCCTGGGAGACACTTTTTTTCAAAGGCTCAAGAGATTCAGGCGGGCCGTAATCGCGTTCCGGAACCTCGCCCGGTTCTGCAGGCAGGATGCGCTGCGCTGTTTCCAGAACCTCCGAGGGGTCAATGTCTCCTGCAACACACAGCGCCATGTTTGATGGATTGTAGAATACCTTGTGGCAATTATAGAGCGTGTCGGCCGTTATTTCGGATATACTCTCAACAGTCCCGGCGACGGAATCGCGGATTGGGCTATGGCGGAACAGCGACTTCATCAAACCATAGTACACGGCGTAATCGGGGTCATCCTCCACCATGCGGATTTCTTGGTCGATAATGCCCCGCTCTTTCTCAACGCTCTCCGATGTAAAATACGGTGTGGAAACAAACGTTAGCAGCGTGTCAAGATTTTCTTTAAAATTCTCCGTACACTCAAAATAATACGCCGTGATATCAGTTGAAGTATACGCGTTCGGAGACGCACCGTTTGCTGATAGTGTCATCAGCGCGTTGTCGCCATCTTCCATATCGAACATTTTATGTTCCAAGAAATGCGCAATACCGGCCGGGGTATCAAGCCAGTTCCCGGCAAATCTAAACCGCCTGTCCGCGCCGCCATAATCGGTTGCGAAAAAGGCATATCGCTTATTGAAGCCGCGCTTAGGTACGACAAAGACCGAAAGACCGTTTGGCAGTTTGCCGGAATAAACCTGCTCGCCGATATTTTTATACTCTCTAAGATTCATTCTGCACCCCTTTGCCTGTCAGGAAATATATGGAATCGGTTTCAATGCCGGAGGCTAGTTCGACGATTTTGTCGAGTGTTACAGCTTCAACTCCCTCGAAAAGCTGCTCCGGCGAGTAATCAACAGCCGCGATTGCGCTGTCGAAGTACAGGTCTTCAAGCCCGCCGGGTCTGTCCATTGCGGATTTTATCGCCGTGGTGACAGCCCGCTTCGCCGACGTCAGTTCCCAGTCGCTGACATCGCCGTCTTTGACGTTTTGCAGCTGCGCCAAGATTTCATTCAGCGCTTCGTCAAACTTTGAGAATTCAACGCCGGAAGCGACAATCATAATGCCTTTGTGCTTTTCAAGCATTGAGCTTGCGTAATAGCAGAGCGACAGTTTCTCCCGGACGTTAAGGAAAAGCTTGGATGTTACATTCCCCCCATACACAGCGTTGAGAACCATAAGCGCTGGGTAATCGGGGTTCTCCATTGCGCGGCCCAGCCTGAAACCCAAGGTGAGCTTGCCCTGTTGGACATCCAACTCCTCAGTAATCCGGCGTGGAGAGTTATGTGCGGGCTGGAATATGATTTCCGTCTTTGGTGTAGGCACGTCACCGCGCGGGGACAGTTTTTGCAAAACCGGGCGGAGAGCTGATTCTACCTGCTCGGGATCAGCCGGACCGCAATAGAATGCCTCGACTCTTGCGGTTCTGAGAATATTCTTATAATGCGCAGTCAAGGTCTCCGGTGTGATTTTTTCGGCCTCGGCTTCACTGCCCCATCTACTGATGCCGAAAGCTTCGTCGGCGCACATTTCTTCAAGCAGTCGGTCAACCGAATACCCGCGCTTATCGTTTATTCCGGCGCGGATATCGTCTATCAGATTTTTCTTCTCACTCTCGACATAATCTGCGCGTAATAGCCCATTGTCTAAGTCGGGGGATAGGAGAATATCGCCCATCAGGGCAGCGGCTTCAGGCAGGACGCTGTCACCGACTGAGATGAACCTGTCGTCGGGGAAGTCCGCGTAAAAGCCGATACATTGCAGTTCTCCTTTTTTTCTTACAATCGGCTCAATCCTCGCGCCGTATAGATCATCTAATGCCTCGGCAATACGCTCCATACTCGACAGAGATGCTGACCCGCGGCGGAGTACGCGCGGCAACAGCGCCGACAACGCCGCCGTGTCGCGGGATAGCCCTGTTATCAAATTAATTGTCAGGCAGCCAGTTTTAAATTTATCCGTTTTCACGCAACGCAACGCGACTCCGGGTGATATTTGGCGGGAATATGCAGTATGCAAATTGTTCAGCTCCTGTTTTTCTGTAATTCAAACTTCATTGTAACATCTTTCCACGCTGATTGGAAACAAAATTTTATTAAATTTCCGTTAAGTCAGCAGTATCACCGGCAAGCTGTATCGAAGGGTCGTCTTTTATCTCAATCCCATCACGCGTTATTATTGCGCTTCCGTTGTCGTTGATTTTTATGTGATACTCCGCACCGGCATTTTTCCAGACAAGCTCAAACCCGTCCCACCCAGCGGGCAAATTTGGGTTGATGCGCAGGATTCCACTGCGTATTGTTATGCCTAGCAGCTGTTCCAACGCAACGCGGTAATACCAGCCGGATGCTCCGGTGTACCATGTCCAGCCGCCGCGTCCTAAGTGAAGCTCATTAGAATACACATCAGCCGCGAGGACGTATGGTTCTGTCCTGTATACATCCAGCGGCCTGCTTTGCGGCAGGATAGCCTCCAGCGTCTCCCAGCCAAGCTCCGTCATGCCGGATTTAAACAGCGCCATTGAGAGCCAGATCGCGCCGTGGGTGTACTGTCCGCCGTTTTCGCGGAACCCAGGGCTGTAGCCCTTTATATATCCGGGCGACGTCCTGCCGGTTGAAAAAGGCGGATCGAACAACTGTATGACACGGTCTTTCCTATTGAAAAGCACATCCACGGTGCTCAAAAGCGCGGTTTTGATTTTCTCTGGATCAGCCCCGGCGAGGGTGGAAAAGCTCTGCGCGATCGAGTCGATTCTGCACTCGTCATTCCCCGCACTGCCGAGCGGGGTGCCATCGTCGAAATATCCGCGCAGATACCAGTTGCCATCCCAAGCTTCTTCGGCGGCGCGGCGGTAGATTGCGGCAGATTCACGGAACCGCGCCGCAGCACCGGGGTTGCCGCGCTTTTCGCACAATCCGGCGAATCGTTCTGCTGTGTGGATCAAAAACCAGGTCAGCCACACACTTTCCCCGCGGCCTTCCACGCCGACAAGGTTCATGCCATCATTCCAGTCGCCGCTGCCGATTAGGGCCAGTCCGTGCTCCCCGGCACCGCGTGTGAATACGAGGTCGATTGCGCGCAGGGCGTGCATAAATATGGGTTCGATTCTGGCGCTTTTATGCGGCTGCTCGTAACGCTCTATCTCGTCCTCAGTCAGCGTGGGAGAGGTGAGATATTGGGCGGGGCAATCGCATATTGAGTCATCGCCGGTTACGTCGATATATTCGCACAGCGCGTAGGGCAGCCATAGCAGGTCGTCACTACACTTTGTGCGGACGCCTTTGTTGCCGAGGGATTCGCGCTCTGTACCAGGGTGCCACCAGTGCTGGACGTCGCCCTCTTCAAACTGATGTTCGGCAGCTCTGACTATCTGCACAAAAGTCTCTTCCGGCGTGATTGCGGTGAGCGCGCACACGTCCTGAAGCTGATCACGGAATCCGTATGCTCCGCCGCTCTGGTACAATGACGACCTGCCAAGTATGCGGCAGGCGTAGGTTTGATATATTGCCCAGCCGTTCAGATACCTGTTTAAATCCTCGCTCGGAGTTTTCACGGTGAAACGGGACGTTATACGCTGCCAATGCGCTATTGTTTTGTTGAGCTTAGCTTCCGCTGCTGTGGGGTCAACTAGTGCTTTTAAGACATCCAATCCCGCGCAGCCGGATACGATTACGAGTTTTCTCTGCACCGGATACGCCGTCGCCACGCACGGCGTGAAGCCTGTGCCTGTCGTGCCGTCCATTACACCTGTGAGATATCCGTTTTTAGAACAGGTGAACGCCGTCACCGGCATAGATGCCAGGTGCATGAAAACCGTCTCCGAAAAATCGGCGCTGTAGTTGTTATATGCTTGGATAATGGAGTCGGTGAATTCGGTTGTCACGTAGCTTGATTCAGCCTCATTGCTCCCGATGACGAGGTCGGTATAGTACAAAATCTCAGCCTCCGGAGGCGCATCAGTCTCGATAATAAAAACCCGGCAGGCCGTGTCAGGCGGGACGAATGCGGTTAAGGTTACTTGCGTATCGCCGATTGTTTTCTCCCATCTTGCGTATCCGAAGCCGTATGTGACTCTGCAAGCGTGCCCGTCGGGAGCGGCGAAGAGTGAGGTTTTGACGCCGTCCTTGACGAGATACAGCTGCTCAGTCCCCTCTGTGGCGAGACTGTCGTTATACCAGCGATTAATCTTATTCTCACGCGCGTTGTGGTGCCACATGTGGCCTGTTCCGGCGTCAGAGGCGATATACCCGAACTCGCCGTTTGACAGCATGTGACTCCAAGAATTCGGCGGCATTGAGCCATCGCACAAGAATGTGAAGCTGTTGTCGTCATCGTTGTAGCCGTATTCAAGCGCTTTTGTATGCTGCGGATTATTATAGAACACAAGCGGTTCCGGTGTATGGGACTCATTGTCGTGGAAACTATCAGAGTCATCGCCAATCACGCGGAACGCCGCCGCTTTGACGACGTCCACGCCCTCTGCCGATTCTTCGGCGGTATGCACGCCGCAACGTGCGCCGTGCCGCCACTCAAGATTCATTGAGCGCAGGATATCCAAAACTCCGCTCTTCAATGCGCTACGATAGTCGCCGCCGTCCGACAACAGAAACACAAGATCGAACGATACGCTGTTCTCTGCGAGAAATGCATGAGTCTTAATAAGCGTCTCCGCCCGTGAAAGATCCGCGGCTTCGGCAGATATCGGCGATACGAGGATGGGGTAATCCCCGGATACACCGAGGCTCCACATACCGCGCTGCCCGTGGGAGAGGCCGGGGGTGAGTTCGGACGGTATGCGTCTGTAAGGCGATGGATAGACTATCTCCCGCGCAAGCGCCATGGCGGAGCTAACATGATCCGCCGTTAATCCGAGTCGTGCCGCCGTGATGTCAAGTCTTGACGATGCTGATTGCGGCCCGGTTTGCAAAATCCGCTGGGCGGCGGCTGAAGCGCCCTCGGCGTTCCATGACGGGGCAAGCGCGAAGCTGACCCGGCAGGGGGCGTTCGGATCAAGTCGCAGCTTTACACGCATCAGAATACATGGGTCCAGCACAGATCCGGTGGAGCCGGACGGCTCACGCTTCAGCGCCGATATAAGACTCCGTATACCGCCGCGCCCCAGCGCCTTTTCGCGGGAAGTGTCAAAGCTGTATGGCCGATCACAGCCGACAGCCACCGTTAAACCGTTGCCTTTTGACCTTGGGCGGCGACGAATTATAACCGTCCCGTCATGCTCAAACGTTTCAAGCGACATTTTTGAAAACGCGGGATGAGAATCAAAGTCGGCACGTCTTGCCAAAACAGGTTCAAAATAACAAATAAGCTCCGCGTCTTGCAGCGTGTTTGAGGCTATTTCCAAAGTCCGCAGCTCCCCCGAGTCTCCCTCTGGCACTGTGACGGTGACGGATGTGTTGATCCCGCCCTTTTTCGCCGTTATTCTGCACATGCCGCCAGTCATCTGCGTGCTGTAGCTTACGCTTAGATCGAAAACGGGCGAGGGCAGAAGCGATATCAGCGAATCTCCGCATTTTAAGAAAAACGCCATCCCCATCTCACGGCTTAGCGGATCTGTGCCAGATTTTGTCAGTGTTACGCCGTTCCAGACGGAGCGGCTTTGGCCTGTTTCGGCCATTGTGACTGTATACGCCCCATTTCCAAGCAGACAGATGTGCGGGAATGAGGAGTCTATGCCGTCTCCGGATTCATACCGCCATGAGGAAGTGGAAGCGCGGCGCGGTTTTTCCGGGACATCACGCGGGGGCTGTCGCAGCACAACGCCGGAGACAGGGACTTTCTCTTGTAATAATTCGCAAAACGCCGCCATCTCTTTATCGCGTAAAAATCTCTTTTGCATCACGCCGCTATTAAGGGTGTTGTCGATTGCCACAAGGCTCATCCCAACATGATGTGCCATATAGGTTCTGACGATTTCATACTGATTGCCTCGCAATCGCGACGGAGTGTAGTCTACAGCCTCAAAGAATCCGTACCGCCCCTCCGCGCCGAGCTTTTGGAGGCGGCGCAGATTGAACAACGCGCCTTTTAAATCGACCAACAGCGCGAGGAACGACGAATACGGAGAGACGACGATATCGCGATCCATCCCGCGTTTTAAGGCGAGATTTTGTACGCCGTGCGCTTTGTAGCGATAGCTCAAAGTATGGTCAAAGTCATAAAACGCGCTTTCAGACATGCCCCATGGCTGATTCTTGGAAGCGTGCTTTTTCTGCGCATATACGGAGAATTTCAGGCTTTCATATATAAGCGAATCCCGAAAGTGCGGTAGCAGCAGCGGGGGCATAAGATACTCAAACATCGTGCCGGTCCAAGACACCATGCCACGGTATCCGTCCAAACTGACAAGCGCCCGGCTGAGTCTGCGCCAGTGCTTGTGCGGGATGTCGCCGCGAGCTATGGCGACGAAGCTCGTCAGCATTGCTTCGGATGCCATCAGGTCATACCAGCTATCAGATGGGGCGTCTTTCGATACATCCCGGCCGATGTGGAATAGCATTTTCTTCTCATCGAACAGGTCGGCGAAATTCATGTCCCGCAAGAGGCTGTCTGTGATTGCGGCAAGCTGATCCTCGCCGTATTCATAGAGCCCTTCCCGCAACGCGATAAGGCAGGCGGCGAAGTTTCCGCAGTCAACTGATGACACATACGCGGGATTCAGTACGCGCAGTGTGGTGGTATCGTACCAGTTATACAAGTGGCCGCGCCATTTATCCAGCCACAGGATTGTATCCAGCGTGTTAGAAATCAGAGAAACGGCGACTTCCCGCTTGCACACGCCTAAATCAACTGCCGCGAGCGCCGAAATAAGCGCGAGGCCGATATTTGTGGGAGATGTCCTGTGAGCGATACCGACAGACGGCTGCTCCTGAAAATTGTCCGGCGGCAGGAAGTTATCTTCCGGCGTTAAAAGCTCTTCAAAATAACGCCAAGCGTCACCGGCACAGCGTGTAAGGAACAGTCTGCTCTCTGCTGAAATCACTCGTCGTTGCTTTCGGGGGAGGCCAAGAGAGTACGCGTAAAGCGGAGTCAATGTCCAGATTACCGCGAGCGCGGCGGCAAAAATATAGGGACTCACAAACATGGTAGCCGCCGCCGCGGCAAGGCACGGCCACATACGGATAAAATACGATGCCAAATTGCTCTTAGTAAATCGTTCAGAATCGGCGGCAGTCGTCCATTCCAGCATACGCTTACGCGAAAAGCACATTCTGTAAAGCGCGGTCGCGATGGCGCTTGCCGTTACCCAAGCCTCATACGGCAGAAGTAGCAGACGCACAATCGTCCGCGAGAGTTGCCCGCCGAATCCGCTTATGATCTGCGAAACATACCGTATCCTGCCGCGTCTTCTGCTGAACAGAGATACTGCGCCGGAGATGAGAAGGTCGGTAAAAATCGCGGCAATGGCGACGGTGAGCGTGACAAGGCAGGGCCGGTTGTATCGCAATAATCCCAGAAGAATCCCTGCCATCAGCAACGGCGGCACAAGACTACGGCGGAGGTTGTCGATTATCTTCCACTTATCCATCCGCGACAGGGGATTTTTGCACTTCTGCCCGGCGGAGTTTTTGACATGTTTGCCGAGCCACGGGACAGACTGCCAATCCCCGCGCGTCCAGCGGTGCATACGGTTGTAATAGGACTTTACATTGGACGGGAAGCCGTCGGTCAGCTCAATATCTCCGGCGTATGAGCAGCGGAGGAACGCGCCCTCAATCAAATCATGCGACAGTATCTGATTCTCAGGAATGCGTGTATCAAGGCACTCAAGATACGCATCGATATCAATTATGCCTTTACCTGTGAAACTGCCGATGCCGAGCATGTTTTGATATAAGTCCGACGCCGCGCCGCCGTATGGGTCGGTTCCGCCCTGGCCCGCGAAGAACAGAGAGAAGTCAGTGCAGGCGGCCGAGTGAAGATTTACCGAAACTCTGGGCTGGATTATCGCGCTGCCTTCAATGACCACGCCTTTATCCTTATCTATAACAGGCTTATTTTGCGGATGCATTGCGGCGCCGACAAGCTCCCGCGCGGAGCCTGCGGTGAGGCGCGTATCGCTGTCCAGAGCAATCAGGTATTTCACCCTGCGCGTAAGATTAGAACTATCATCTCCGGCGGCCGTGATAATACCGGATTCTTTCCCCCTGAGATGACGGAAAAGCTCCAGAATCGCGCCTCGTTTACGCTCCCAGCCTAGGAATATACCATCGCGTTCGCTTTTTACTCTTTTTCGGTAGTACAGATAAAATCCGCCGCCGTATTTTTCGTTTAAGCTTTCGATTTTTTGGGCGGCGCTATTGATAAACACCGCGTCTTCCGGCAATTCGGCAGACTTCGCTTCCGGCAGGTCGCACAACAGGGCGAAAAGCAGATTTTCGCCTGCGTCGCGGTTTGATATCCTATACGCCTCCAACAACTCGGCGGCCTGAGTTCCGCTTTTTTCAGAGGACAGCAGCACCGATACGGCGCAAAGCGTTTTCCCCTCTGGCGGAATGCCGTCGGCAAGTTCAAAACGAAGAGCGCGTTTAGGCATGGAGAATCGCAGTATGAAGTAGTCGGCTATATTCTTGATTATCTCGGACAGCGGAATGATAAGCAAAATTGAAAACATCGGTCTTTCCAGCAGAAACCCGATAAGCAACGCAAAAAAAAGACTGGTGAACGTGACGAGGCAGATATACAGCACACCGGTTCTGCGTTTTTTCGGGGAGCCCAGCGGTTCGAGGAAAATGTATTGCCCGACATGGCCGTCTGGACCGGAGAGTTCCACTGCGCGATTTGCCGTAGATTCCTCGTCCATGCCATGCAGGCGCGCCAACCGCGATATTTCGCGCCTGTATATGTGGCGGGTGTCGTCGTCCATCAGACCATACTGACCTGCCGGGTCTCGCAGCAGCGCGCGTTCGATTCTGTTGACGCGCTCTAGAAGCTCCCGCGAGTCAAACCCGGACATGACACGCAGTGAGGTGAATATCGCTTCAAAAAGACCGGACGGGCTGTCCGCTGACTCATCGCCGTTCATGGAACTTATCAGACAACGGCATTCTTCGGCCAGCGCATTAATAAGCTCCAGCCGCAGTGCGGGGATGAACGCATGCAGCTCATCTTCCGATAAATGCATGCTGGTCTGAAAAGCGTTGAGGAATGCGTAAAGCCGCTCCCCGGTAATTTTGCACCTGCCTGATATGACAAACGCCTGCGCGGCAGCTGAGACCCGAAGCCGCTTTTTTGTCACGCCCGGAAGCGAATGGAATTTCCTGATATCGGCGAGCGCGACTTTGCCCTCACGTTCGGCGATGTACCAGTTATCTAAGAGCCACTCTATGTCCCGCGGAATTGATATGTGATCTCTTACATATTTTGTGCCTTGTCTGCGCGCAGCGTCGATAAAATCCAGCGTTTTTCTTGCCGCCCGGACTGTGTGGATGGTCGATGCGCCGCCGCAATCCGTCATCTCTAGAGCGGATTCGCGAGTGAATTGCTCAAGATCCTGGTCGTCTATATAAATGCCGTCATAGGGGTTTTTCATAAGATTCTCCTTGTCTCAATGTGTACAAGGGTATTCTTGCCAGACGGCGCGGTTAATATTATAGCGATGGCAGGAAAAATTTATATTGACAAAAATAAACTTCATGCAAGCTGCGTTACACCCCGATGAATGAAAACGAGGTGTAAGTCCGGGATTGTTATGGTATACTTTATTGCGCACGGCATCAGGTCGGCTTTTTTTGCCGCTACGAGCG
>Ga0123355_10000898_pt1 | contig 41195 bp, 36 predicted proteins | sample TergutEmb28metaG_3_FD_89872 | JGI IMG/M metagenome (GOLD analysis project Ga0123355, IMG submission 89872) | Embiratermes neotenicus P1 segment gut microbial communities from Petit-Saut dam, French Guiana - Emb289 P1 | ecosystem: Host-associated > Arthropoda: Insects > Digestive system > Gut ...
CACTGCTTAAGTGGCTGCCCCTAAACGCATTAACACCAATGTAGCGGAGGGTGTTTGGCAGCGTAACTTGTTGCAAGCGCGTGCCGTGATTAGCAAAAGCACCGTCCGCAATGCCGACAGTGCCATCAAGAATATGGTGCGTAGTGCTAGGTGAATTTGTGTGCAAACCCACAACCCAGTTGCCCGCGCGGATAACGGCTGTTGTGGAGTTTGTGTGTAATGGGGTGTTTGCGAAAGCGTTGACGCCTACAGTGTGGACGCTGTCGGGAATTTGGATGAAGTTTGGACTGCCAATAGTGGCACTCAAATTTGTTCCATAAAACGCCCTCTCGCCAATGGTCTGCAACTGGCTGTTGGGGGCGAAGGTAACAGTGCGGAGGGCGGAAAGATTGGCAAAGGTGGACGCACCAATATTCCTCAAATGACTATTTTGTGCAAATGTTACCGTGCGTAAAGCAACAGCATATGTCGTGAACGCTAGCCTATCTATATCAGTAACTGTGTAAGGAATATACAAATTCAGAATATCCTGTCCTCCTTCAAATCTAGTAATTCTAGTTACTGTACTACCAGCAATTGTATATGGAATTATAGCCGAGCCACTATGATTATATCTAGGATTTAGACCAATGATTTCACGATTGCCATTTTCTAAAACCCTGGAAATAAAAGGTTCAAAAAACTCATTTGTTACAGGGGTAATATTCAATTCGCTAATTATATCTGATATTCTAATAACATATGTTTCTATCCCAGAACCAATCTGACCACCAAAAATCATGCCTATAAGATATAGCTGCCCTTCATTCATAACAAAAACAGGACCTCCGCTATCACCATGATCAGCAAAACTATATAAAACAATCACATTGCTAAAATACCTATCGCCAAAACATCCAGTCCAAAAGCCACCCATTCTTACCCACCTATCTTCATTTATGCCTTTAATTTCCCCATAAGTAACGCCTGTTGTTCTTCCAATTCTCATCGTCTGCCAATTTTCATGAAAAGCTCTCTGTATAATATCCTCCGTGCCTAATCTTACATTAGCAAACAAGTTGTTTTCGAATCTAATATGTGGAGTGATATCCCAATTGCCTTGATCTCTAAAAGGTGCAAAAACCGAATCTATTCTTGTATTTCGTATTCTATCTGAGTTATTTCCTACTCGCATATATGTTCCGCTATAACTAATGTACGACCCATCATTACTTAATACATGATCAGCAGTAACAATTCCTCTTGCTCCAGTGTTATTACAAATGGCATTAAATCCTACAGTACCCATGTTTCTAGTAGAACCACTTGAATTTCTATCAATAATTAAATCCCCACCGTAGATATTACGGAGCGTCGACATGGAAGTGAATGATTGTGAAGTTTCTTTTTCGTAAGAGTTCGCATCAAGAACTCGAATAGAGTTTTTACCTACAACAAATGCTATTGTGGCAAGAATTAAAAGCAAGATTATTAGTAGGCAAGAAACTAGTTTTTTATTGTTTGTTTTCATTATGCAAGACTCCTTTTTTTCTGTTTAGCAATAGAATAAATTTTAATAACACAAAATACAATTATTGCTATGTAAAACGCAAATATTATTGGCAAAAAAATAGTACTATAAAATATATCAAAATGCCAAGCCAAATTGTATAGAAATAAAAAATAAGCTACATGTAAAAGAATATTCATGATTGCCATAATCATCGTAGCAACAGCTATCCATACACGATTTAGCAATATTCCAAAAACAGAGAAAACATTTACTCCTACACTAAGGATCAGTATTGAAAAAGGAAATGCACGACTAAAAACCCAAATGCTTGGAGTTGAGAGAATAAGCACCAATCCAATAGGAAGCATCTCCAATACAATAGTAAGCATTTTAGCAACACTAGAAAATACTATTAGAACAATGTTTTTAGTTTTATTTTCAAGTTTTTTTATTATATTTTTATTACTCCTTAGAAAATTGAAAATTTTGTTTGGCTTGCAATAAAATCGCAAAGCCATTGTCTTTTGAACTATCGAATAAGTTTATAAATTCGATACAATTTGGAAATTAGAAAGGGGTAAATGAGTTGCAATTCTTCAACCGCAACAATTGTTTATGTCATTATTATATCATTATATATGTAAACCCACAACTGAAATTGAACAATTTTTGAGAAGTACCAGTCTACTGGTACTTCTCAGCTTCGGCTAGTTTTGCTAATATTCTTTCCATTCTTGCGGCTTGGTCGGTTGCTGTGCTTGCTGAAACTTCTACTGGTGAGGCGTTTTCGTTTGATTTTATATCTGTGTTTTGAGAAGCGTTTATGTTTTTTATATTAACACTATTATCATTGCTATCAATATTTTGCGGGCGTTCGATGAACGCCCCTACAGTATTATTTATGTTTGCTCTCGTATCGTTTTTAGTCGCATCAAAATCATCAAATGCTTCGTCTTGAGGACGCTTGATAACTTCTATTTCGTCGTCGATTGTATTATCTGTTTCAATTGCATTATTAGCATCAAACTCTAGTAATGCAGTAGCACTTGCTGCCATACCTTTACCTTTTCCTACAATTCCTAATTGTTCTGTTGTTGTACAAGAGATGGTTATTTGACTTGCGTCAATGTCAAGTGCAGCACTCAATCTATTCGCCATTTTATTAACAAGCAAACTTAGTTTTGGGCGCTGTGCCATAATAACAGCAGAAATATTTTTTATTATATAACCTCTTGCAGCCAATTTTTTAGCAACAATTTTTAATAGCTCTACACTATTTGCATCTTTGAATTTTTTATTATTATCAGGAAAAAACACCCCTATGTCGGGCAGATTAGCGCCACTAAGAAGCGCGTCCATAATTGCATGAGAAACAACATCGGCGTCAGAATGCCCATCTAGCCCCAAACTGTATGGTATCTTAACACCACCCAAAACTAAAAGGCGTTTTTTAACTAGTCTATGGACATCAAAACCTGTGCCAATCCTAAGCTCTTTTCTCTCTACATCAAAATCAACAAAATCACTCGGTACAGTCATTTTTTTATTACTAACACAACTCTTTACAATATGAACTTCAAACCCTGCTTTAAGAAAAACTTGAGCATCATCAGTGTAGCTTTCGCCGTCTTGCAATTGCTCGTACGCTTGCTTTATTTGGCTAAAGCTAAATGTTTGCGGGGTTTGTAATTGATAAATCGTATCTCTATCAAGCCCGCCCTTTAGTTTGCCGTTTTCAGTTTGCACTAGAGTATCAACACTTGGCACCCCTAAAACACCGCTACAATTTTTAATACTACTTACAATGGTTTTAAGGATGAGTTCTTTAGTAACAAATGGCCTAGCGCCGTCATGAATCGCAACAATGTCAGTAACAGGCGCTGTAAACTTAAGCCCCTCTTTAACAGAATCCGTGCGCGTCTTGCCGCCCTCTACAACCATTATACTCTTAAAGTTAGTTTTGTACTTTTCTGCAATTTCTTTAAGGGTTTCTAAATCTTTAGAATTTGCAACCAAAACACATCTTGCTATACTACATTCTACAAACGCATCAATAGATTTTTCTACAACGCTTTTTGTACCAAGCATATGCAAAATTTTGTTCGATTTTAATCCCGAACGACTGCCTGTACCCGCACATAAAATAATTGCCGTAACTTGCGGAAAATCAGCCTTTAGTTTTACAACTTTAGCTTTAGGACTTTTAGGAGCCTTTGGCTCTTTTTTAACTTTTTCTTTTTTCTCTGTTGGCATGATTTTTATTTTAGGGAAAAACTTTTGCAAAAGTTTTTCCCTAAACCCCTTTTCAAAATTCTTAAATATTGGCTAGCGTTCTGTAAAAGTTGGAAGTTTTTTGGAAAGTTTGAAAACCTTTTTTGAAAAAAAGGTTTTCAAGAAAAATCTTCTAAGCTGACGGTGGTTGCATCGGCGGTGGCTTGGGCTTACTGCTAAAATCTATTATTGCACGACCTTGTGAATAATAGGCATTTGGTTTAGGTTCAGGTATTTTTATATCAGCGCGAAGGGGCATTGTTGCTGCGGCACCTGCAAACGCTGCTGCACTAAAGGTAAGTAAAAACGAAACGGCAGCTGGGTTACCAATTAGGGCTAATCCTAATATTGCAAGAAGCCCGCCTGCACCTAAGCACACAAAAAAGGCGTTTCTCATTTTTTTACTGCTTTTGGCGCTATATTGCTGTAGTTGTTCGTCTGCAGGCACTTGCTGTACATCGCTTCTAGCATAACTATTATTCACATCCTCTGTAACATGAGTATAACTGTTAAAAACTAATTGTCCGTTTTCCATCCTCGCTTGTCCATTTTCTAAAGCTGTTTTTTCGGCTAAAGTTAGTTCTCTAGCAAATTCATCGTCTTTTATTTCCTCGCCTCGATTTTTTGCAATACTTCGCTTAAGGTCATACGGAATTAACTTAAACACTTGCACTATCACCACAAGAGCAATTACAACACCCAGCAATGCTATCGACTGAATTTGCGAAGGACTAAGCCCATCGCCAACTTGCCAGCGCTGGTCTGCCCTAACAAATTCGATGCCAAATCTAAATATCGCATATCCGCCACCGAAAATCATTACATTCAAATCCCACTTATTTGCCCTAAAAATTAAAGCCAGCATTACAATGCACATTACAAATGCAAATAAAGCCTCGAACATATTAGTTGGGATTACACTTCTACCAAGTGCCGGCAAATATATTCCCCAGTCAGAGTTTCTTCCAAAGCAACAACTTCCAAAAAAGCAACCCATTCTACCAAAGGCTAAAGCTATCGCTAGGCACGGAACAGCCAAATTTAGGACTTTCCAAAATTCGCGCCTGATATTAGGTTTAGCAAATAAATACGACAACAAACAAAAAGTAATTGCCCCAAACAATAAGCCGCCCATAAAGGTTAGACCTGTTAGCGGCTCGCTTGCATTGTTTTGAGCATTATAAACAGTGATATAAATTGCCTGCATTGCCCACGCACCAAAAAGACCGAAACCTATAGAAATTACTCCGATTATAGCATAAAAGGTTGTAACAGCAATTGACATTTTTTGCCTTGCACAAAGCAGCCACAAAAGCCCTAGTGCTGATATAATACCAAGCCCAAGCATTAGCCCATATGTTGCAAGCGGTCGCTCGCCTATATAAAATAAAGTAGGAAACATGGATAAATTATAACACAAACAAATAAGAGTGTCAATAACATATTTTGTATTTATTTTTGTGCAAGTTAAAAATCATGACATAAATCGTCATCGCAACCCAATCTTTCAAAAACTTGCACTATCCCCTCTATACGCATAAAATCGGACAAGCTTTCGTCCTTAACTAATGAATGAATTTCGGATAGAGCCTTATAGCAGGTATCGGAAAATATTTTTTCTATATCCTTTTTAGGGATATTGATGTTTATTTTAGTCTTTTTGTGATTTTCGATTATGTTAGTTAATATTTGTGTTGCTAAATTCATATTATAATTATACAGGGAAGCTGCTTCCTCTGTCAAGACATTGTAGGGATTTTTTCCCTATAATGTAATTATTATGAATCAATTTGGAATTATACTAAAACACATACGAAATGAGGAAGGAGTTACGCAAGTGCAGTTAGCTAAATATCTTAATGTTACAGACCGCTCTATTCGTGATTGGGAAAATGAAAAAACAGAGCCCAACTATGATACCCTAATAAAACTTGCAAATTATTTTGATGTTTCTGTAGATTATCTAATAGGCAGAAAAGAATATTGATTGGGGGCTCTTTCTCAAGTTTGCGTTAATGTTTCTAATTTTATCAAAAGACTTAAGGTAAATATTTTCAAGCCTGTATCTCAAGTACAACTTAAAAATGTTGAAAGGGGGTTTGGGGGGAAATTTTTATAAAAGTTTTCCCCCAAAAAAAATCTCAACTGCTTCATCGAATGCCTACTCCGCCATAAACTCTGTCATGTTTTTCCAATACTTTTTTGGCATGAAGTTTTGACGGCAACGGTGGTTTTTTCTTTCTTTTATTGCAATTGTATCGTAAAACATACGCCATAAATTTTGATAATCTTTTTCTTTTTGGCTTAATGGTGGCATTTTATATTCGCTAATATTTTCCAAATTAAGTTTATGATTTGCATATAATAATCCTAACCCATGCGTTTTATCATAAATCAAAAATTGTTCGTTTGGATACCTTGCAGTAAAATGATTGGCAAGTAGTGGCAAAATGTTATTTTGTGGCTCTATTATACTAACTAGCTTGCCATCAACTTCAGAGAATCTAACAAACTGAATAAACCGTTGGGTTTCTAATCTTAACAAATCTATACCCTTTTGAATTTTAAGAATTTGGCTATTTTCTAAAGCCCCTTCGACAATTATTTTTGTGCAACCAAAACCTGTATCTATCGTCTTGATAAAGTTTGCGCCGCTTTCAAATCCTTGTTTTAGAAAGTGCATAAGAGCAATTTCTTTTTTGTCAATGCACGATAAGAAAATAAGTTTTACATAATCCCGTGTCAGATCGCTTATCTTTTGCGGAATTGAGTTTAGAATTCTTTCCGCTTTATTTTCATCTGCCTCTATATACTTTGTCTTAAACAACGAAAAGTCGTTGCTTGTAATTTCTACAGGCATTTCCTTTTTTTCGAAACTCTCGAACACGCAAGACAGCATTCCGTAAAAGCTACCGTCGTATATATAACAAATGTCAGTAGGAGTAAAATTGTTTTTCATTTTATGGGATTGCTTTTTTTATTGGGAAAAAAGCTTTTGAAAAAGTCTCCTCCAAACCCCTCTTCAAAACTCTCTTTTTAATGTTCGACAGAGGCGAGATAGTGTTGACGGGTTATTCCCGCTCTCTTTTTACAATGTAACACTGTATTTATTTACTCCGTTGCAAAACTCATTTTAGTTGTTTTTTATACCTGTTTAAAGTATAAAAATTTTTTGGAAAGTTTGAAAAAAGAGAGCGGGACAACCTATCTGTTTAATATTGCCACCGTCGGACATTAAAAAGGAAAAAAGGGTTTCAAGAAAAATCTAAATACAATTCCCCTACATTTGTCCCGTTAGACTCATAATAGGGTCGGCAAAAGTGCTATTGGCCATATCGAACATAGAAGTTTGTATACCTTGAGTGAAACCTAAAAACCTTTCTAGTGCTGGCGTTGACAATAACGAATTTATAATTTGGCTTTGATTTATCCTTAAACCCTCAAACGCTTTGCCACTACATAAAATGAAATATTGCGCGCGTTTTAATACAACTCCTAATTTTTTAAGGTCCAAAAAAGATAATTTTGCCCAGCGTCTTGCTGCCACTATTTTTCTTGCTGATACTAATCCAATGCCTGGCACTCGTAGCAACGATTCATACGACGCTTTATTTACATCAAGCGGGAAATATTGTGGATTGTTTACTGCCCAGTTGCACTTAGGGTCAACGAAAGGATTAAGCATTGGTTTATCCGCGTCCAAAATTTCATGCGACTTAAAACCATAGACTCGCATAAGCCAATCCGCTTGATATAATCTATTCTCGCGAAGCAACGGCGGCTTTGAGTCTAAAGACGGCAATAAAGAGTTTTCCATAACAGGCACATAAGCTGAATAAAAAACGCGCTTTAATTTATATTTATCGTATAATGCCTCAGACAGTTTTATAATCGAATAATCAGTTTCGGGCGAAGCCCCAATAATCATTTGCGTACTTTGCCCCGCTGGTGCAAATTTTGGCACACTTTTATATATAGCAAGTTCTGACTTGTTCTCGGTTAATTTATTTTTAATAAACTTCATCGGTTTAAGCACAGACTCTTTTGATTTTTGTGGTGCTAGAGTTACAAGGCTTTCCGACGACGGCAATTCTATATTGACACTCATTCTGTCGCATAATAATCCAAGTTCTTGTATTAAAGCATCGTCTGCCCCCGGAATTGCTTTTGCGTGAATATAACCATAAAATTTATATTCTTCTCTTAAAATCTTTAGTGCCTTTATCATTAACTCGGTTGTGCGATTAGGCGAGCTTACTATTCCGCTAGATAAAAATAGCCCCTCTATATAATTTCTTTTATAAAAATTGATTGTAAGGTCTGCAATTTCTTTAGGTGTAAAAGTTACTCTTTTAACATCGTTAGAAGAACGATTAGTGCAATATTTGCAATCGTACACACAAGAATTACTCATCAAAATTTTAAGCAATGATATGCACCTGCCATCTGCCGAAAAACTATGACAAATGCCACCCGCTGTGGCATTGCCAATTCCTTCGCCAAGCGGTGCGTTTCTGTTGACTCCGCTAGATGTACAAGCTACATCATATTTTGCCGAGTCTCCTAAAATCTTAAGTTTTTCAAAAATATCCATGTTTATATTTTTTTATTGAACACCTTTTTTTTCAAAAAAGGTGTTCAAACTTTCTAAAAAATTTTTATCTTATTGCAATTTGTTCAGCCAATACTTAAAAGTTTTGAAGAGGGGTCTGGGGGAAAATTTTTCAAAATTTTCCCCCAGGATATTTCCTAAAGCTACTAACTAGTACTCCTAAAATTCTAAAGTCGCCTGACTCCACTATTATATCTTGATAATCAGGATTCTCTGCTTTTAATACAATGCGACCGCTTGATTCTTTATAAAAAGTTTTTACAGTAGCATCGTCTTCTATCAAGGCAGCAACTATTTGCCCACCATGCGCAACTTCTTGTTTTTTAATAACAAGCAAATCACTGTCAAATATTCCTACACCTGTCATGCTGTCGCCTTTTGCACGCAACATAAAATGTTCACCACTACCGATAAGTTCTTGCGGTAAACGATAAACAGTCTCGTAATTTTCTATTGCTGTTATGGGAGTGCCACAAGCAACCGACCCCACAAGCGGAACAGCCTTGCTATTTGTCGCATAACGAAAATCAAGAGCAAGTCTACCATCGGCATCACTCTCCAACTCGCCTTGATTTTTTAGTGCCTTTACACAGCGTTGCACTTGCCCAATAGACGACAAATTACATAAACGCATAATTTCTCTATAAGACGGCGAAGAGCCTTTTTCCAGTTGCCACTCTTTTATGCAGGCAAGCACTCTATTTACATTTTCTTTATTTATAATTTGCATGATACAATTAAAACGATACATCGTGTATCGTTTTAATTGTATCATGCAAACTATATCAGACACAAGCGTTTTTATTAAATAAAATAATTTTTTTAGAAACAAAAAGTGAGGGCTACAAAATACTCCTCACTTTTTGTTTTGTAATCTTTGTAATCATTGGACGAAAAGTAGTTTCTTGACTTTCGGTTTGAAAATGCGCTCCACTCTTTTTGTCCTTCTCCCCTTGTTTTGATTTTGCGGTCTTGCCAAATCTTGTTTGATTATTTCAAAAAATAATCAAAATTCTGCAAGCCCTTTAGTTTTGAATTTGCGATTTTTCGTGCGTGCCTGCCCCCTCGGTCTTTTTGAGGCCTGTTTTAGAGATTCAGAGGCCCCCTGCCTTTCAAAACCTACATTTTTTCTCAAGAATGTACATTTTATGTACATCTTGTGAGAAAAAGTGTAATGCACAAATCAGCGTTTATTTAGCCGCACAATTTCACAATTCTCAATCGCTCGCTTCACCAAAAGTTCCATCGCATATTTATCTTCCGCATTTTTAATCCACTTGGATATTTCTCGGTTAGTCACAAAAATAATACTTGCCGTATCGTTGATTAGCATTATAGTTTTGTACAGCACCTCAAGATCTTCAGCAGCAATCTCATCAGCTCGCTTTTGGTAATTATATAGCGTCACGGCTGGCACAAACTTACCTGCTCGCTCTCTGCCAAACTTGTAAATCAAGAATGGAATAAACTCAGCAATTTTAAATCTATCAACCCTTACACAATGTTCAAACACTAACAACATTTCAGTCTTGCTGTTCTGACTTTATTAGTCAGCAGATGTGTTCTACTCGGCATCTCGTAAAAGTTGAGTTTGTATTTGACTGTATTTCCTTTGTTAACTTCATAGAGCTGCCTTTGCGATTTAGCTGGATGAAATGGTATCAAATGCTCGCTCTTCTTCAAACATTTCTCGTGGCGAGAAACTGCTTCTTGTCGTTTATCACATCATTGCCTTGCGTATCAAGCCATCTAAGGCACGCTGAGTTGAGCGAATCGATTCCACAGTAAGTTCTGCCCTCCAAAAAGTTATACTTCACAAAGCCAACCAAGTATTCAATCTTGCCTTTCTCCATCCTAAAGTATTCTTCTTCACTCACAGCCCACCACTTCTCAACTAATCTTCTTCCTATACTCAGCTTTTCACTAGTTTCTTTTTGTGTCTTTCCAATGCTCTGTAATTGTTTTAATCTTTTAAAATCATCATATTTCATATTTGTTTCTCCTTTTTATTTTTAATTTGTTTTCAAATCAAAAAATCCAAAGGTTCACAAACATACCATCGTTTCGGATATTTAAATTATCTTCCTTATACAACCACCTCCTTTAACTAAAAAGCAGAACTCCATGTTCCACCTTAATTCTATCACAAATCTGCTTAGGTGCTTTCTGCCGCACAAAATCATTCATTTAATTTATTGATTGCCATCTTTAGAGCCTCTTCAATTCTCTCTTTTGGCTTGATAGATGTTGTTTTAATTCTCACTACCTTAATCCCTATACTTGAAAGCAATCTGTCTTTTTCCCCAGCTCTTGCTTTCTGAATTTTTGTTTCATGATGTCCGCCATCTACTTCGACTACTAAGCATGGTTTCTTGTCTAGCTTATTAAAAATAATGAAATCACAATGTGTATTTACATTAGACACAAACTTCCTATCTTCATAATCTGATATGCCTTCTGGTCGAATTACATATCTTAAAGAGTAATTTTGATGATAATCAAGTAGTCCAAATTTCTTGCTCTTAACGATATCAGCAATAACTGTTTCAATAGCATTCTCACTATCAAATTTAGATGACTTCTTCATTCTTCGTCTGAATTCTTCCAACTTTGGCGAATATCGCTGGTACATAATATCCATAACCGAATAAACATTTGTCGCTTCGATTTCTCCTGATTCACAATAGTATTTTATATATCGTGAAAAGTCTGAAAGAATTGCACCCTCTTGCTTAATCAGTTCATCGCTTACGATAAGAAACAATTTCTCCTTAGCTCTTGATATTGCAACATTTAGTAAATTGGGATTGTTCATAAAATCAGGCTCTCGCATAGATTCTTCAATTTTCACCTTATTCACAACGGTTGATAAAATGATAGCTTGCTTTTCTCTGCCTTGGAATTTATGAACTGTGTCAACCATCACATTAGTGTTTACTTTGCTTTTGATAAGCTCTACCTGATCACGAAAAGGCGCAATCATGCCTATTTCTTTTCCCGCTAAAGCTGGTAATATCTCTTCTTTAATAATATCAGCCTGTCGCTCGTTTCTTCTTTCTCTTTGGTGAAACGGCTCTGTATATATTATCTTAACTCCGCCACCGCTTTTGCGTTTCGTTTGAATAATCAACCTATCATCATAAAATCTTTTATTGCAAAATCCGATTATTTCAGGATCACATCGGTAATGTTCATTCAATAAAGTATTTGGTGCTTGCCCTCTGTATTGAGCCAATATACTGCTTAATGCACTGTGACTGGCAAAATTTTGATACAAAGGTAAATTGTATTTTTTATAAATCTGAGCCAACTCTTTTTTATTTTGCGATTTTAAAACATTCGGTAACTGCATCAAATCACCCACGAGAACAACATTTTTCGCACGAGAAAATGCTATAGACGCGCTTGCTAAATCAACTTGGCTTGATTCATCAAGAATCACATAGTCATAAAGATAGTTGTCACCCGATGTAGTTGCAAGTGCATGCGTAGTGCTAAAAACAACAGGATACCTCTTTTGAAAAGTTGAAAAATATGTTCTGTAATTCTTGTGTGTTAAACTAAACTTATCGTTGATTAATTCACATAACTTTGACTGTAATAACTGTCTAGATAAGTACAAAATTTTATCATCTAACTTTTTACTTTGGATATCATCCAACAAGGAAATATCAGCTTGTTTTTACTTTCGCCATAGGTTTTATTTTCAATATTATTAGTCAATGAGTAAAGAAAACTTTCCTTTGGAACAGTTAATCCTTTAAGTTGTTTTTTGATAATGCTCTGATCGCCTTCCAAAAAACATGTGACGTCAGCAAGGTATTCCAAATATGATGCAACCTTCTCTTCTTTATTTGCAATTGCTACCCATTTAATTTCTTTAGAGTGATAACTTCTTACACTTCCATCTCCAAAGAAAAACCTAAACCAATTACCAAACCGCAAAGCTAAAATAATATCAAAAAATGCCGTCTCTCCACGGTACGGAACGCTGGCTTCAATATCTATCTGCTTTGGTTCTTTAATCCAATCTATATTATCAATACTGTCTGGATAAACTTTTCCGTTCGAATATGTCACCTCAAAATATGGTTTTTTGTTATATTCTTTTACATATCTTAACCACTTTATATCAGAGGTGACATCACGCAATTCTTTGTCCGCTGGATAGTATTTAACAATTAAGTTTTCTTTTAAGTTAATGCTACACCTCCATCACAAACAGAATTGTACATAACTATTTCTTCATCAGAAAACCATTTGTTATCTAAAACTGTTTTTTTAATTTTTTCTGGATCTGCAGTATAAGCTATAAGTGCAAGACTCTCAATTGCTCTCGTGCATGTCACATAAAAAAGCCGTCTCGTTCTTTCAATTGAGGAGTCCCTTCCATCTATTTGATTTCTCTTATCTGTGGCAGTTAGCTCTTTTGCTCCGAATAGTTTTTCATAACTGAACAAGAATCCCCCAGCATTTTCATCATCCATTATAACTGCGACACGAGCAAATTCTAACCCCTTGATTCCTTGATGGGTGTCAAACTGTGTTTTTCCTGCAACATAATCCCAATACTGAATTAGTTCAGAGAATGATGCCTCTAGTCCGCTTCTTAAAGCGCCTACCTTCTCTTTTATGTCCACTATTTCTAAATCTAGCACCTCATCCATTCTCTTTGACAATTCAAAAAACTTTAACTCGTGCAACTTTTTGTAGACATCTATACATTTTGGTACTTTATCATTTCCCCACAATGAAACCAGAGCATCTACTTTCAATGAGACATCTTTTAAGACCTGCGACTGATTATCGGACTTCATGAAAGAATTTGGTTTCAACATTAAAGCGTGCGCTCTCAATATTTTCATGACCTCAAATTCTTTTTTATTCTGACATGCAACTACTAGGGGATGAATAACTTTCATTAGAAATGCCAACTCTGCTAAAGTTCCATCTCTAAAATCTTGGTCAAACACTCGACTAAGTGCTTCATTTAAATTGTCAAACCCTAACCGTGTTGCAGCCATACTGTGCTCTAGTACGAGCGTTTTCACATCATTAGGCTCTAACCACTTTTTATCTTTCGTTATCCTGCTCATTTCCAACTTAATTTCACCCTCAATCAAATTTTTATCAACAGTATTTGGTATAACAAAAAGTCTTACAAACCCTTCTCCCCTATCACTTCGAGACTGCTGACTGTTGCTATCAACGCTCTCTCTAATTGAATTTGCAAGGGCAATAATTCTTGCCCCGCTTCTATGATTCATTTTTTTGATAGGTTTCTCCCAAGTGTCCGGTATCAACTTGTCCATATTTTCTTTGCCATCCATGTATATTCGCTGCATAATATCGCCAAACATTCCAATCAAAAATTTGGGATATACCGACTCAATTTTCAACAATGCATCTACTAGTTCTTTTTTGGTGTCTTGACTCTCATCAATAAAAAGAATTGGGAATTTACTAATCATAATCTCTTGCATAGTCACATAATCCGAAATAAAATCAGCCCCCATTTTGATTACTTCTGCATGGTTTAGTGAATCTTTTCCAGCATTCGCACCATTGGGGTCGTATGTAAATCTATATATTTTTGCAAGTGCATCCAGCCTGTCTTGTTTTTTTGATATGTTTCCTGAATAATCCGCACTTCTTGCTTTTGATTGCTTTTCTTTGAGAGTATCTATATCTTGCTTTAACTTGTTCTCAACCCACTTTTTAATATCTCGCTGGTGTGTTTTAATTAATTCCCATAAAAAACTGTGAATCGTTAAGACTTCAAATAAATCATTGTTCCCCACCCTACGCAATATTTCTTCAGCTGCTGCATTAGTATAGGTGATGATTGCTACTTTTCTTCCTTGCTCTCTATATAAACTTCCAAATTCATTAGCAATATATTGCAATGCATTAACCAGACTCCGCGTCTTACCAGAGCCGGCACCCGCAAACATGAAAAAGTTTTTTCCTGTCTTTATACATTCCTTAATTTTTTCATCAACATGATCGTCTATTGTATCCGCACTATGGTTCTTATTGCTTTGTTGCATTAGCCACCTCAAAAATAGGAGTTCCCTGCTTGGCGAGCTTTTGCTCCAACCAGTTCAATCCTTCCTTAATATATTGAGGCACCTTAATTTTATCAATTAGATACATCAATTCCAATGAAAACTCCACTTTATCTACACTTGAGTTTGTAACAGCATCGTACACATCTTTGACGACCTCAACACCTGTAGTCTTTTTTGCTGCCGCACTTACTTTTGCCATCAGGCCTGTGCTTTTCAAAACTCCTGCTATCTCTGTGAAATTTTCATACGCTAAAGCATCCTCAAAAGTAATAGGTACTGCCTCGAAACTTTCTCCATCTTTTATAGAAACATTAACTGGGGTTTGGAAGGCCACAAAAACGTTTCCACTCTGTATAGCCTTTTTATCAATTTGCAGTGCAAAAAGTTCATCTAACTTCTTTTCTTTTATACCCCACCATCCTATTGCCGAATTACCAGTTTGAATATTATCTTTACTCCGCACAGGTTGAATTTTCTTATTCGGAGCAGTTGTGGTATCCACTGGATCTAAATCAGCTAACACAAGAACTGGTAAGCCTAACAAATCTGTCAACGGCTCAAATCTATGAGAGTGACTTCCACCCACAGTTAAAATAGTAATGTATCTACTATTTAAGTTTTCGTAATTTTCTCTTATAAAATGTGGCACTAGGATAGATTCTGAAGTTCCTTCAACAAAAATCACTGCGTCTGCAAAAAACAAATCGCAGTGACTCAATCTTATATATCTCTCTACAAATTTTTCTGTTTTTTTGTCCTTACCAAAAACATTTGTTAAGTTTATAACTTCAATTCCGTCGGATCTTTTGAAATACCTAACATTACTAAAATCAACCTCATTTGATATGTGTGAAGAATGAGTACTAATAACCAACTGAGCTGTCAACCCACTCTCTTTTGGCGTTTTTTTAGTTAATATTTCATAAGCCTTCTTAATGAGAACCTGTTGAACTTGGACATGCAGATGCGCCTCTGGCTCTTCTAGCAAAACTAGATGTAAGGGGGCAATTTTTTCATCTCTTGTTTCCGTATTTGCCTTCCCTACCTTTAGTCTTGCATCACGGAAACTCATAAGTCGAAATGCTATTGATATTAAATTTCTATAACCAAGCCCGTTATACTTCTCTGGAAGTTTCAAGGTCGCATCCTCAGAAGAAAGTGAATATTGAACGGCTGATTCATGTTCAAAAGCCTTTCGCTCATCTAGCTTGGACTCAATAATTATTTTAGGATCTGTTAGGTTTGGAAAACCAAGTGTTTCTAGTTCTTTAAAAGAATCCTCAAACTTTTTTGTTAAATTTTCATTGAAAACTTTCTGTGCATTCTGCAATGATAAAAGCGTATTTAAGTCTTCTGGCTTAGTTTCTTTTTCCACATCTAAATGTCTGTCGTAATACGATCTAAGTTGCGGAGACAAGCTGACAGAATCATTATCTGAATCAACATCAGCAAGCCCTCTATGTGCAGAAATCATATCTATTCTAATTAAACCATCTAGCGGATTAGTGTTTTGGCAAGCATTTTCAAAATCTGTAGCCTGACCTTTATCTATTTTTGACGGGTCTAAAATGAATGCCTCTAACCCAAAGTAAGTGCTTAGATTCTTTTCAATAAACATACTTAGATTTTGTGGTGGCAAAAGCACCGTCGAGGATTTGTCGCTCTTTTCAGTCTTGCGGGCATTTGTATATACCTCGTTATAATCCGAAATTAAATTTTCAATGTCTTTAGGCAAGTAGCTCAGTCGAACACCTAGCATCCCACCATTCCATTGCAGCGTTGGTATTATTGCAGAAACATAATGAAGTTCATTTTTTTCAACCTCTAACCAAATATCCATCGACGGAAGTATATTTTCCCATTCAGACATTTCTTGAACACTAACCCCAGATTGCCATTTCTCGCCTAGAAGATTAATTAGTTTTCTATTTGTTGCAGTTATGTCGTTAAACAAAAAATTGCTTCCTTGCCCACGAACCAGAAACTTACGCAAAGCATCCATCGCTGATGTCTTTCCGCTGTTATTTGCACCAACAAACAATGTCTGCTTATCATTAAATTCAATTTTCACATTCTTTAATTTTCTGAAATTTCTAATGTTTATTTGCTTAATTTTCATTAGTTTTCTCCTTCTAATAGTGAAAGCACATGGCACTCTTTTATATGGGATTTCTAGAATTCGCCAAGAACTCCAATAACCTTCTCGCTTCACCCAGTTTTATCGCAGCACTATCACCAAATAGTATTTCAGCCCAAACCCTATCAATAGACCTAATAATAGGCCTGCTTAGTCTCAAAAAAGTCATATCGATTGATTCTTGAATAATTCTACTTCTCTCCACATCACCTATCTGTGATAAATTCGGAACAAATGTTGATTCTAAATCAGCTACCTCCATCTTTCTCATCCCCTCTTGTTGCTTTCCGCTAACTTCGCAAACCAATTGAAAGAAGACAGTATTCATCCACGAAGCCATTAACTTTGCCTCAGCAACCCCTGGCATAGATAACACAACAAAATTTGTGGAGACTATTGTCGGCCTATCTGCCACATACACCTTACCTTCTGTGCGAATGCCTCGTGGTATCAGTAACGAGTTGCCAGGAAAAATTTTCCTCGCCTCCGATTTAACTATCTCGATAAGTTGCCCTGCCGTCTTTTCGTTTCTTTGCTGCCTTCCTTCACGGACAGGTATGGTTAAATAGCTTTCTACTATTTCTGCAAGCTGACTATCGCTAGTTCTAGAAATATCTAAGAATGCAGAGTCTCCTTCGCCAACGATATGGTTAACCATCTTAGCATTTCTAGCTGCTGGAACTGTCGCAAACCTTCCGTAAGATTGAAACAAGGATTTTGCCCTATCCATGAAAATTAAATCGCTACCACCGCCATTCCCAGCAGTGCCCCTTTTTCTCGATATTTCATTTGAGGTTACATCCGAAAGAATTTTTAGTTTTGTATTTAATTCAAAACTATTTCTACAAAACCTAATTGCTTCTGCATGTTCTCTGTTAACATCTCTCCACCCCACATCAACTGATGATAATAAATCGGTTGAGCTTTTGATTACTCCCTCCACTCCAGGCATAAGCGATGTGAACTCCGTTAATGCTATAGGCTGTGAGATAACTGCTTCAAATCTTTGCAAATCTAAATTCTCAACCTTATCACTAGTTGATATGAGTCTGATTTGGTTAGAACGAACACCTACCTTGCCCACGATTATACAGGTGTCTTTTGTTACATGTTCAAAAAGTCCTTCGCTGGGATAAGAAAATATTGTTTCCAACCCGAATGTGGACAATAGGAAATTTCTCAAAACAACTGCTTCAGGACCTCGTGCAGTCAAATGAGTTTTTGGAAGAATGCAAGAGATTGTGGTTCCAGGAAGACATAAGGAACAAATCAATTCCAAGAAAACCCCTTCTAACGGCATTTGCCCCACATTTGTTATAGATGGTCGCCCTGTAACTAGCCTAATAGCCCCTGCCAATTCCTGTTTTTTCTGGACAGAGTTTATTCCAGCAACAAACGGAGGGTTCATAACAATACTTGACACATTTTCAAAATAACCCACATTCAGATCCGATATGTTGTGCGCTGAAATTTCTGAGGAATTTTCAGGCGAAACTATTCTAGGGAACTTCAAACCCAACCTAAGAGATAATAGCTCTAAAAGTTTTGAATTTATATCATTTGCTTTAGTTTGATTAGGCAAAGCATTATATACATCAATTGCAGTAGAAATTAAATTCCCACTACCCGCCGCCGGGTCGCATATATATTGATTTGCATTTAGACTTCCGCTGCTATTTTTAGCTAGAATCGCAACTATGCGTGCAAGCTCTAAATCAGTCGGAACCTCACCGTAGTGTTCCATACCTAGGGAGGCTAAACTATGTAAAACATCTGCAACAGAATCTCCTGATATATTTTGTCTTCCGAAGTCGAAAAGATTTGACAAAACATCACTGCTTATAACAGCCTCTCTTTCATGGCTGTCGGTTGAATAATTGAAGATCTCTCTAAAGTTCACCCGTGCTGCTTCAGCACATATTCTTTCTACATTATTTCTAAATGAACGGACATCATGACTTTAATCATTTCTACCAACGGATAAGAATGCCCCGCGTATATACTCATATAATAAAACAGCCAAACTACTTTTCCACTTTGGGCTATTATTAGAAATAGCTCGCATATGGCTTTCAAATTGCTCAAGCGTAACTAAATAAGTGTAATCGTTATTTATAAAGCCAGAAATTAGTGAAGCAAAGGAATTTGCCAGTGCATCCTCGAATTCTGCTTGGATTGATCCTTCGAAACGTCCAACCTCCAACAATCCAGGAGCAAGCATTTGCTGAAAAACCCTTGAGCGAGATGCCTCATATCTAAATGGCAAAATATATTCTAAGTTAGTTAAAACATAAAATGGTTTCTCAGATTCAGCAGCATTCATCTGGACATAAGACATTGCTTGATACTGATTGCGTGCACTATTCAGATCAGAGGGTGTTCTCTTAACTTCTATTACGCAAAGATACCTTCCAGTTTGTATGTTCTGAATAGCGAAATCCATTTCAAGTGAACCAGTGTACTGGTGATGGAGAACACGGTACTCATTTGTTTTACCTATTCTAGCCAATGCTAAATTTAGTGCCCTTTCACACACTGGATGGAATCTATTTACTTCTGAATCTGAATATGATATCCACATAATTTTCTCCTATTTGCTCCTTAAGTGCCACAGCAAGAATTTTTGCTAATAGTGGGGGCACTGCATTTCCCACAATTGTATTACGACCCTGCTTGTTTGACGAAACAATTTCGTATTTGTCTGGGAAAGTTTGTAGTCTTAAAGCTTCACGAACTGTTATGAGGCGATTTTCTTTGTAGTGAATATTGCATCCAACATTTGGTCTGTTAAAATAAGTATTGATGGTATAAGCGGGTTTGTTGGGGTCTAATCTACCATAGCAAGTTGTATGCCCACCAGTTTGCTGAAGTCGACGGATGCGCTTTGAAGCAACATCGCTTGGTATGTCCATATAATTCCCACCAGGTTTTACATGGTCGACTATATATCTATCCAGTTCGCTCATCTGTGATATTACATGATCTGTCACCTTCAAGCTTCCGCAACGAATTTTTTTCTGAAACTCTGTTTTTGCATCTGTGATATAATTTTGAGATATATTTTCTTTTGTTGCACTTGGCAAATCATCTAATGCCTCTGCAACACTAAGGTAAGGTTGCTTATCCTTGCCATGTGTTGTACCTGGGAATTCAAATTTTTTGTTTCCCTGAATTCCCACAATTATTACTCTTCTACGCAACTGAGGAACTCCATAATCAGCTGCGTTTACTATCTGAGAATTAATGGAATAGCCGAGTGCGGTAAATTTTTTTTCTAATAGCGGAAATATTTTTTCTCCATCGCAATTCTTAGCAGAAAGCAGACCCGTTACATTTTCGAACAGAAATGCCCTGGGTTTTAAATGCTTTATTATTTCAATATACTTCCAAACTAGGCGACCTCTGTCATCGTTCGTATTTCTGTTTCCTGCCAAAGAAAAAGACTGGCAGGGAGGCCCACCTATTACAATGTCGCATTTTGGAATTATATTTAAATCCACCGCATTTATATCAGCGCAAATAATATGGTTGCCAATGTTGGCTGCATAGGTACTCACTGCGTTGCTTTCATTGTCTATAGCCCACACGACTTCAAAGCCAGCTTCTTTAAAACCAATATCTAATCCACCGCCACCAGAAAACAAGCTAACAACTTTATTGCCCATAATTTCCCTCCAATCTTTTATTTTTTATGCTCTCAAATTGAGATTTAACCTCTTCCAATCCGACTTCAGCATAAACAGACAACACCTCGGAAATTCGATCTAATAAATTTTGATCACCACCATCCACGAGTTCTCTTCCATAAGATATCAATTTTTTTTCGTTCTCTTTATTTATCTCGCCGAAACTCGGAAAAACCAGCGACTCAAGATCATACTTCTGCAGTTTCAACAACCCACCACCATATCTTTTCCCGGATATTTCAAGCTGTATGTAAGTATAATAATTGTTAAGCAAAGCCATCATCAGATGGCTATCAATCTTTGGAGAGATAATATAAAAATTATCTCTTACCACAGCTCCTGAGTCGTTAAGTATAAATCTCATGTCTTGCCTGATAATATATCCAAAGATTATCCCATCACACTTTATTGATGGCAACAGGTACCATGGTTCTTTATTTTTTATTTTAGCTGCAATAGTTTTTGGGTGATTGGCTTCAAGAATTCGATACTGCCAATCATGAATATATTCTCTTATACTACCATCCAACAAACTCTCATTCTCTAAAATAAGCAGTTCATCATAACGAGCTTTCTTGGTAGAGTATCCGTCAACATCCTTCGGAGAAGATATGATCCTTCCTAACTGTAAGCTATTATTATTTAATTTAGGGTTCACAAATAAGCATAAGAAGAGAACGAGGCATTGAATCCTGTCGTCGCACTATATGGGCTCAACTCGCCCTTCACCAAAGCATTGTCTACCACATTAATAAATTCAGGCTCACACGCAGGCTGCCCAGCACCTTTAATTAGCTTGAGCACAACTACATCCACAAGTGCGTCTTTCTCGAAAGCCCTACCTCCAACATGAATTCTCTTGATAATCGAGCACTCCTCCTCAAGAAAATTTTTAAACTTCACACCGCTTTTTGTTGTCAGCCAATTTGCTGGAAAAATTACAATTAGCTCTCCATTATCTTTTAGTTGACTAATTGCTTTTACAATAAAATACATATAAAGGTTTGCTGTTTTTGGTAAATTTCTAAATATATCTTCTTTTTGCAGAAACCGCTTTGTGATGCCCAGATGCTCTAGATCGTCGATTTTTTCGTGCCTAATATACGGAGGGTTCATAATAATTCCATCATATTTGATTGAAGATTTGTTAAGTAAATAATCAGAATTATACAAGCCAATTCGCTCTCCTATTTCTTTGTATTCAAGAAATAGAGATTTATCAATTTCGTATCCATTAATACTAAAATCAGTGTTCTGGCGAATGCTATCGATGAACACACCTTCTCCGAAGCACGGATCCAACACCAAACTATCTGAGTCAAGCGTGAAAAGAGATACCATGTAATCCGCCACTAAGCGCCTGGTAAATATCTGCCCTAGATTTACATTTTTCATGTTCGCACCTCCTTTTAATTTAAATGACGAAATCAGCTTAGCCCTCAGAATGCTTCACATCCATTATCTCTGAAATGTCACACTTAAGCACCGCACATATTCTCAGCAAAACATCCATACTTACTTGTTGATTTTTACCAAGCTTTGCTAATGTAGCAGTTCCTATATCTGCCTTTTTTCTAAACTCAGTCTTTGACATATCTCTGTCTATCAAAATTTTCCAAAGCTTATTGTAACTAATTGCCATAATAGACTCCTTCACCCTCTATGATAACACAATAATATTTGAAATCCAACTGATTTATTCGCAATTGCGAACATTTTATTTTTCTCTATAAATATTTTTGACGATTCCGCCTCAAACCACTTGCAAATGTCAGTCTATTAAGTTACAACAGCAACGACTTGGAGGATACATGGATAAAATATTAAAGTTGTTAATTGATGATTTTCAGAATCATAAACCTAGTGCTGAGTATCAGCTGGTTTTGAATAAAATTTGCGAAGCGGAAACCGCTTTTATGAACTCGCTCAATAAAAAGCAAAAAGACGAGTATCTAAAACTCGACTTTGAACTTGGTAAATTGAGCGTCGCCGAACTTAACGAATTTGCAGAATTTCTTTTCGGTATAATTTTGAAATTATACCGAACGACACTACTAAATTTTAATAAATTTTTTTGTCAAAATAAATCCTATGTCATTACCGTACCGTGCATCCAATCTTTTATAAGCATCATTTTCTTTGGTTAGCAATTCATTAACCTTATCTTCGCCATAAAACTCGTTTGGGCTTATCGCAAGAATTTCAATAGCCTGCTTTAGCCTTGCGCGGAGTTTATTAGTACTTATAACCTCGTTGTCATGTAAGAACTTTAAGTATCTATCAATAAAAAGTTTGCAAAAAGCGTTCGCTTCAATTTCTTGCGGCACATTTTTGTGCATCCATAGAAATTTCTCATCCTTCTCTGAAAGCAGTTTGTACAGCTTATAATCTTCCATATCCAAGCCCTTAATTGCACGACTTTCTATATTTTGAACATGATGCATAAACTCATGAGCCATACCCATTATCGTTGCTACATTATCGTGGCGCTCGTCAACATAAATAGTTTTCGTTTCTTGATTGTATTCAAAAGTGTCGCAATAGACTACACTAAAATCTTTTGTGTCAAAAAGTTCCGCCAGAACTCCCAACAGTTCATCTAAATCTATTTGCAGCCTTTGAATGCCTTCTTTCACCATGTATCCATTATAACATTTTTAGCAACAAAAGGCTATTGTTAAACGCATGCAAAAGTCAAAAAAGTACTTTTGTTTGGTTCATCTTCTGCGTTCCGTGGGTTGAAGTCCAGTCGCACTATCTTGAAATCAAAACTTATATTTATTTTATCAAGTTGCTTTTGTGTGCTGAAATTACCTTTTCTGTATTACCCATTCTCTTTAACAGGCAAATCATATCGCACTTTTGATTTATTTTGATTGCTTTTGATTATTTCGTCCGCTTTTTGATTTTCTTGCCTTGGGGTTTTGATTATTTCTAAAATTTTGATTTATCCAACCATAATCAAAAGTAGAGTTTTGATTTATTTTCATTTTTGCCCATTTTTTTGATTAATCAAAACTTACTAAGACTATTTCGAGTCCAGTCAACGGTACCTAAGACAAATTAATTTCAGTGCAGAAAACAGCATTCCTGTATACAGGGGTAAAAGTGCCTAAATACCCCTGTATCTTGTGGTTTTTGGCATAAAAAAAGCCCGAACAAAACTAAGACTTGTGTTCGGACGATTTTGGTGGAGGTTAGCGGACTCGAACCGCTGACCCTCTGCTTGCAAAGCAGATGCTCTACCAACTGAGCTAAACCCCCATATGTTTTGCCTAAATAAGTATTCCCTAAATAAAGCAACCTATTAAATTTATCATTTTTATAATATCCATGTCAAACGATTTTTCAAACTTTTTTTTTCTTTTAGAAAAATTGTTTGACAGCGACCCCCATTGTGCATTATCATATTAGGGTTGCATAAAACATAATATACTTTTATATTGCATTTCATGACTGCAACTGTTAATTTGCCAACATAATAATCTGGAGTGGTACCCAAGCGGCTCAAGGGGCTCCCCTGCTAAGGGAGTAGGCTGGATAAAACTGGCGCGGGGGTTCAAATCCCCCCCACTCCGCCAAATTGGCTTTCGTCTAAACGAGAGCCTTTTTTGTTACACTAATAAACACGCTTAAAACATTATGCTACCTACTTGGCAGTGAGGGGGTGTTGAGTTTTTTACCCAAAGCAACAAAAACCACCCCAAAAAAGCCGAAAAATATTTCCTAAGAGGATTTAGGAAATTATAGAGGGCAAAACAGGATAAAGAAAGTACTTTTTTGATAGAAAAATTGCAAGACAAACTCACACATTCCCCCACAAAAATACAGGGGCGATTTGAACCCCCGCACTTTGGGGATTTGAACCTACACACCATATCGCAAAATATAAAATCTAATTATAAGGCTAATTACGCTTGCCTTTATGTGATTTTTTTGCTAAAATTATAATTGATTATATAGTTATATTATATAATCAATCTTGTGAGGAGGTACAATAATGCCAACGAGAGAAACATTAACTCAAGCAAAAAAGGGCAAAAACGACGAGTTTTACACGCAGTGGGTTGATATTGAAAGAGAAATTCAAGCGTATTTAGAATATAATCCCAATGTATTCAGGGGCAAAACTGTTCTTTGCCCTTGCGATGACCCATATGAAAGCAATTTTTTTAAGTATTTTGCACTTAAATTTAATGAACTAGGATTAAAAAAGCTTATAGCAACTTGTTATATAGGCTCTCCTATTGCAAGCAAGCAATTATCGTTGTTTGATGACGAGCCTGAAGAAGATAAAACAACCAAAGTTCCTCACAAGCTAGAGATGACAGAATTACAGGATTACAATAAAGACAAAGAAGAAGATTTATTAGATGTTCAATGGGTTTTGGCAAATAGAAAGAATGCTCTTACAAGACTAAAAGGTGATGGTGATTTTAGGAGTGAAGAAGTAACAGCATTAAGGGATGAATCGGATTTTATAATTACAAATCCTCCGTTTTCGTTGTTTAGAGATTTCATTGCGTGGATTATGGAAGCAAACAAACAGTTTCTTGTAATCAGCAATATGAATGCAATAACATATAAAGAAATATTTCCTCTAATAAAAAATAATCAAATGTGGTTAGGCTTGGCTTTTGGTCGTGATTTTCAAGGATTTATTGTGCCTGAGAGTTATCCATTAAACGGAACGGAAGCCCGCATTGATAAAGACGGCAATAGAATAGTTTCTACAAACAATACCATTTGGCTTACTAATGTAGATTATGGAAAAAGACACGAGAGCTTGCCACTAATGACTTATGCAGATAATTTGAACTTTAGCAAACATAAAGAACTTAGAGGCAAAAAAAGTTACGATAGATACGATAACTTTGATGCCATAGAAGTCCCCTATACTGATGCGATTCCATCTGATTATGACGGTGTGATGGGTGTTCCTATTTCGTTTTTGCACAAATATTGCCCAGAGCAATTTGAGATTGTTAAATTTAGAAAAGGCGATGATGGAAAGGATTTATCAGTAGGTGGGAAATGTCCTTATTTTAGAATTTTAATAAGGAGGAAAAAGGTCATATGAAAAAGCAAACTGATAGACTCCGAACAGAAAAAATAAGAGGACAAGGACCAACCGAAATATTTAGCGAGTTTGCACAAAAACACGATGTTGCAGTTAATGATTTTTCAAAAGCTATATTTGAAACTTTGAAAAAAGATTTTCCAACTCTTGTTTTTCGTTTTAGAAAAAATATTAGCAAGAAAGAGATTAACGAGAAGTTAAATTCAGTTGATTCGAGGTTAGGTGTAACGCTAATTCTTCAAAAAGGCGGCATTAAACCTGATGGTGGAATCATTGAAGTTAAAGATAAAAATGACAAGTGGCGAATTGTTTTAGTGTGTGAAGCCAAATATCAAGGAAAAGATATCGAAAACATAAGTAAAGGCATTCTTGTTGGCAAAAAAGGCAACCAAGTACTAATGGTAGCAGGAAACGCCATTGAGCGTTCTCATAAAAACATCAATGAAATAAGAAACATTATGATTGACGAGAAGCATTTTCCTTATATTCTATTTTTGCAGGGGTCAAACTTTCTTACGGAAACAATCGTAGTAAAGCGACCAGACGGCACAGAGTTTATCCTAAAGCACGACTTAGGTATGTTAAATAGAATAGATAGGCTGACTGCGGCTAACTACAGCTTACCTATCAATCAAAATAATTGCGAGAATATACTTATATCAGTTGATGGACAATTCGTAATGTTACAAGCAGTATCGATTTATACAAAAGCAACGGAATGGACTGTTGAGGAAATGTTGCCAATAATGAGGGATGTTTCTCTCACTTCTTTGAAAACCATAGGTGTGATTGAATAGTATTTTATGAGAATTGATATTACAGGCGAATGTGCCATTGCCGATAAAAAATTCAATTTTTTCGGCAAAATTGAATTTGATAATGAAAAAAGTTTATTTGAACTGTATACATCTGAGGACGAAGCAATATCATTGGATACAGGGGAACTTTTTAGATTCCCAAGCATATTAAAAGTTTTTGGGGTTAATTCACAGCCATATATCTTATATGGCTGCCAGTTATTTAGCAAGCAAATGTATGCTGGTCGTAATGGAAATACAACTTTAACATTTAAGGGAGCATTTTCTTTTATAATTGAGCAAGGCGAGAAAAACAAGTATTATGATAATTACAGGTTTTCCTTTTCTCACATTGAACACCTATTCCCTTTGGAAAATTTTGAAACGGATTTTTGGGATAAGGACAAGCCGTTAACGATCATTAAAGAAAAGGATGGTGGTGTTAAATTTAATATTGCAGATAAGGAATTTAATATAACATCAGAATTTGATGGTATATCATCGTCAAAAAAATCTGAATTACAAATAACTCAGAAAAAACTGATTTACATTAGGTATCCTTCTGCTACAAATATTGAAGAAATATTTTATGATATTGATGTATTTAAAAAATATATAGAATATTTGTTTAACACAGAAATAAGAATTGATAATATAGCGTTAATGGAAAATATTAGAAACAAAAAAAATCCATTTTACACAGAAAACAAAATACTCTATACGGAAAGATTTTTACCTTATACTAGAATAAAAAGCAATTTGAAAAGTAAATATACTGGTAGTCATAAAGAATTTATAAGCGGTATCACTAGTTGGTTTTTGAATTATAAGCAGTATGAAAGAGCAATAAATATTTGGTGTAAGACTATCTATAATCCAAAAATTTCAAAAGAGGATAGACTAATTTGGCTTTGCCAGTCATTTGAGAGTTTATGCCAAATAAATAAACCAGTATATAATCTTGCATTATCAAAAAGAGAAAACAAAAACATACCACCCAACTTAAAGCATTATTTTATAGCAATAAGTGAATTAGCCGATATTTTTAAGGGTAATACCACAATAGAAAAAGAATATGTGAATACAAAAAATGTTCGAGACAAATATATTCATAACAATCCTCAAAAAAGGATTACTATTGTACAAGAAAATAATGCTTTAGAACTCATAAGAGCAATGTTGTCTAAAGTAGTAGAGTATATATTCGGAATTAAAACCCCCATTTCCTACATGCCAATCGATGTTTCCAGTATGAAAGGTGAAATGCTTAGCAATTATCTAAAAGGTCTTGAAAGAAAATTATCAAGTTAAATATCACAAATATGACCTAAAGATAGTCATTTTATCTTCTTTACAATTTCCCAACTCCATAACTCCTCATGCCCCCGATTTTTTGTCTAATCATTAAAAAAGACCTCTTTTAGAGCCTTAGTGATGTAGGTATAGTTCGAAACCAGCCCACTCCGCCAAAATTAGGCACATCTTTCGATGTGCCTAATTTTACTGTGTAGGATTGATTAAGAAAAGTGTATGCCGATTGAAAACGAGAATCAAAATTTTTTACTCGATTTTATTTCAACCGAAGGCGACCTAAAAATATTTCCAAAAAATGTCAAGGAAATTAAATAAAATCTAATTAACTGTTTTTATTGTGATTATCAGTTGAAAATCGCTTGTTGCTATAAAGGGAATATGATAAACTATTTTTATTGTTTGAAGAAATGACAAACAATGTAGAGATACTTAAGTTGATAGTCTGTTGTACGCTAAAAATAGACCTAATAACTTATAACTTAGTGAATGTTTTCTCTACAAAAAATACAACAATTTTTATTAAGCAGTTTGCTTATTGATTATTGTTATCAAGAGGTATATATTGAAAAAAAATAAATGGTTAAGTGGCTTTTTGCCGATGATAATGATGAGCTTTGCAACAGGCTCGGTCTATTGCTGGACTCTTTTTAGAGAAGATATAGCAGAACATTCAGCTGCTTTTACGCCGTTCATTTTAACATTATGCTTTATGCTTGCTTTATTCTGTTTAGGAATGACAGCTGCATTTGGCGGTAAAATTGTTGAAAGAAGCGTAAAACGGGCGTCGCTTTATACTTTTATATTCTTTACTGCAGGTTGGTTGATAACCGCTGTAGGGATTCATATTGGCGGAACGGCAGGTGTTGTACTTGCCGTCATAGGATTTGGACCTGTGCAAGGTATAGGTCTCGGACTTGGGTACCTAACTCCAGTCAAAACACTAATGATGTGGTTTGATAAAAGAAAAGGTTTTGCAGCTGGCGTTTCCATTGCAGCGTTTGGCCTAGCTGGTCTTATTGGAAATCCGTTAATCGGAGTATTGCTTCAAAATATTTCTGTTTATAATGCATTTTATATACTGACAGCAATTTATGGTGTTTTATGTTTTGTTTCCTGGATTGTAATTGACAGACCAGAACTAAAACAGCAAGAACAGGCTGTAAGGGTTTTAAGAGTAAAAGAGGTTGTTTTTACTAAAAAATTCATATTCTTGTGGCTTGTCCTGTTTCTCAATATAGCCGCTGGCCTTGCACTAATGAGCCACGAACAACAAATTTACATAATGCTTGGATTGAATGTTGAAGACCACAGAATGTTGATAGTTGCTTTGTGTATGATAACTGCCGGCGGTGGCAACCTTATTGGACGACTTGTGTGCGGAGCAATACAAGATAAGACCCCCAAAAAACACTTCCCGTATTATATTATGACTATTGCCTCCTTGGCGGTGTCCGCAGTCGGACTTTCGGTGATTTTTGGAGCCCCTCACTGGGTAGTGGGATTTATAGCAATATTTTTCATTCAATTCTTTTTCGGATTCGGGTTTGCCGGCTTACCTGGCATATTACACAAAAGCTATGGTATGAAGCAACTCTCAACCATACAAGGCTATATGCTAACAGCTTGGGCAATTGCAGCAATAGTTGGACCTTTGGTCGCGATGGGCGTGCTTGATCTCCCCTATGCAAACAGAACTACTTACTATAATACAAACACTATAAGTTGGTTATTTATAATCCTTGCAATAATGTTTGCCGTGCAACTTGTATTCTTGTTTTTATTTGCAATACTCGCCAAAAAAGAGAAAAATCTTACTCTCGAGGAATCAACAGATGGCAAAACAGTCATTTTAGACGAGACAACTGCATCGGACGAGACCGTCGCTTTAGACGAAGCAACAGTTGCAAACGATGTAGTCGCTATCAGCGATGTGGAAACTACTATCGAGACAGAGGCTACTGGAGAACTTGCAACATAGTTGTAAGCTAAAAATAAAAACCTATACCTTCCTAAAAAACTCCCTCATAACTTTATAAAGTTATGAGGGAGTTTTTTAGTTATAATGATTTAACTATATTTACCAACCGTCGCCCATTTTGTTATCGGGGTTAGGAGGTGTTGATGCAGCTGTGTCGGTGGCTATACTTTCGCCTCCGCTGGCTGTATTGTTATGTGTGTTGTTTGTGTCTGCATAAGAAGCAGTATTAGCATCGCTAACATCTGCGTTTGTTGTTGCGGTAGCAGACTTGCCGCCTTTACCTAACAACTTTTTAATTTCTGGCAAGTACAAGAATATAACCGCTGCAACTGCTAGAGCTAACAGCACCCAAATCATTATGAATATCATTAGTATCCAGTTGAATGCAGGTACTGGAGTTACAACAGGTGCAAACGCCTCAGAATTTGCATGAACATACTCGGCAAACAACCATGTATATTGCAGGTTTCTTGCAGCTGTTCTGATTCTGTAGCGAATTTCGTTAGTTTCTAATAGTGTGCTAACATTGAAAGTTTCGCCCATAATGCCGCGACCTATATAAGAATGCCCCATACCTTTGTCGCCACCGGCTCTAATTTTCAGGTCCATACTCATATAACTTCCATTATCTGCCCAGTCGGTCATAATAGAGCCTCTAAAGCCCCACTCTCGCCTTGTTACGGTTGTAAGTAGGTGGAAACTTCCGCCTTCCCACATTGCACCAAGTCTAGAGTAACCACTCATGATAGCAACGCTACCGTGTCCTGACTCTGCATATCTTAGTTTACCCAATCTAAATGGTACCAGATAAATTTCACGAAGAGCTTGCTCTGTCAAGAAAATATATAACCCATTACGATTAGACTCCTGAAGATAAACAGCCATATGTTTGATGTAAGTATAGATGCCCATATCCATAAGGCCTCTGATGTAGTTAGCAGCGATTACGCCTGTTAGATGGCCAGACTCAGAATAGTACTCAAAGTTTCTGCCATTAAGTGGCGAACGCAATACATGGATACCCGGTGACAACATACCGAATACTGCCCTAACGCTTGCCTCTCTACCTTTTTCCCAACCTTGTTGGCGAGCTAAAGAATAACTAAATGTTTGAGCTACTGTTGTAGCATTTGGCCAACCAATACCTTTTGAACCGCCATACTGAGCACCTCCGCCCATATTTATATGATCTCTAAAACTGTTCATTTGGTTTGTAGCATCTAACGCTGGAGTTCTAGGTCTTCCAATTAGAGGGAAAGGTTTTTCGCCTAATGCAAAACCATCAGCACTTCTTAAAAAGCCTGTGCCAATTAAGAATGATGCACTTGCATCATGTCCCGCATTACTAGTAGAAGGAGAATTAGGAGTCGCTGTACCGATAGCCATAAGGCGAGTTAGCTGATCCCAACCTTCGTGCCAATCAGCGTTCATATTTCCACCATTGTGTACTAAATCAAACGCAAATTCGCCCATTCTTGTACGAGTTCTTGCAGGGGTATTTCTGAACCAAGCTGTTAATTCATCACCTTCTAGAGGAGCGCCCGTTGCCAAGTTAATTGGCGTTGCAACTTCGTAATTTCTTCTCCAAATTAGGTATTGCTGAGCATTTGGTTCGCCTGTTAGAGGTGCAGTTGTTAATGTTGGGTCAAAGTTTACATTATTAGCAGTAAACGCTGTTCCGCCAACAACATGAGTACCTACATGGGCTGTTGCCGCAGCTTGACTTTCAAAGCCGTGCATTCTCCAGAAGTTAGTTTGCCAGTTTTCAGCATGAGAATTTCTGAACATGTTGATATATATCATATCAGCTGTTATTTCTCTACTTGGTCTTAAAACGGGGAAAGTACCTTCAAAGTCTGACCTTGTCATTTGAGCCATTCTTGTTTGCTCTACCGCTACACCATTTCTCATTTCTGAAGTACGAACAGTATCAGCAATAGGCACGCCATCGCCACCGGTAGCTCTGTTTCTTGCAATGTCACCGCTAAAGCGAGTTGTTACATGAATTCTGTCTCTTGGATTTTCTCTGTTATTTAGGGGGTCGTAAGTAAAACGATATCCGTTTGTAATATTAAACTCGTTATTAATTCTTATTTGGTTAGAATTGTTTCTTAGCGATATATTATAAATACCCGGCTCTAAAACAAAACCGCCAAAGCCAGTACCGTCTGCAGCTGTTGCTGGAGCTAGACCTGTTTGGTTATAAGTATCGAAAGACGCAAGCTCATATGTGCTGAATTTTAAGTCGACATATTCATATTCACCAGGCTCTACCATTTCATAAGTTTTTGCAAAAGCAAGTAAATTAGCAGAAGATTTTTCTATGCCACCCGTTGCCCATGGAGGATTAGAAAAAACTTGCACTACTTCTTTGCCTGCAACATAACCCGTATTTGTAACTCGCACTCTAACAGAGATTTCTTGGTAACCTGTTAATGCAATGGGAGCAGTTATAGTTGCTGCCGCCTCGTCTACAGTAATTGAGTATACTTCCCAACTAAATGTAGTAAAACTTAAGCCAAAACCAAATGGGAATTGCACCACTGCATCAATACCGGTAGGGTTAATTCTATTGCCAGTTCTAAAACAAACTCTCTCGTAAGGAATTTTTGCAATTGAGCGTTCTACTAGTGCTGCGTTATGGTCTAAGGTATCTTGTAATCTAGCACCTGTTAGATTAAAATCAGGTTGAGTGCCAATGCTGTCTCTGAACCAATCAGGGATTTGTCCGTATTCAAACTCATCCCAAAGACCCATTGTTGCTGCTGTCTCATACCATTTGTATCCTACAAATATTCCTTCAGAAAAGTCAATATAAGATACGCCGTTATGTTCAAAACGGTAACCGCCAGCACCTTGGAAGTTAGTGTTTGCTACATGAATACCATGAGATGTAGCATTGCCGCTACCTACAGGGTAAACGCCGTTAGGTGCACCCGGCATAGCACCTCTTATAACATTTCTAAAATAGCGTTGTCCGAATTCTAAAGGCGCATGAGGATTAAATGCAGGACCATAAGCTGCTAGCGAAGTCCCCATTCTTGCATTCCAGCCTGCAGCCGAATTGTGTTGGTTAGAATCGCCCGCATTGTTCCAACTTGCTGCTGTACGCATATCATAAGCAAAAGTGCTTGATAATCTGCCACTTGGGCTAACTGCCGGCCAAAGGTATCTAGCATCGCCTGATAGTTCTGTGTTAAATGGAATTCTATCACCCATCGTAACATAATCTTGTTGGTCTGGGTGGTTAAATGCAGGAACACCATCATCGTAAATAGGCACACCGCCGATAATTTCACGACGCTCTGAGAAATCCCAAAGAAGTCTAGGTAACGCACTTGCACTTCTAATACCAGTTGCACCTACAAAAAGCGCAGCGTCAAGACCCGGAATAGTATCCAAAAAGCCTAGCTCCATAGTATTAGTAGAGTTAATAAGTACAATTGTATTGTTAAAGTTTGCACCTGCAAAACGAAGCAATTCTTCTTCTTCAGTTGAAATTTCTAAGTAATGACGGTAAGGGTCACAAATTCTGAAATCATTTTGATCGATATGAGGGTGAAGAGGTCTTTTGTACTGAACTTTAGGAGCATCGATACTCTCACCTGCAATTCTTGTAATTACTACAATCGCAGTGTCATTTGCTTCTACTGCTTGATTAAGTAAATTTCTATACTCTAAACCGTATGCAGCGTGTTGCATATCAGGCTCTATAAGTGCATAAAACTGAAAATCATAATATCTAAGCGCACCAGAAAAGCCGCCTGCTAACCCACGAACAGGTTGATTGTGCCCTGCTAGATTGGGCCTTCTGCCAGGCCCAACTGTACGACCGCCGTTAGTTATATGATGAGGTCTAGAACCATAACCCATATAAAAATCTAGTAATGGCTGAAAAGGAGTAATTCCTGCTAGCTCTAACGCACCTAAGGTGTTTGTCGCTGGCACATTTACAATACCCACTTCGGCATAAAAATCATTACTTCCGTCTACACCAAAACCTGGGTTTGCAACTGTTCCGTTTCCTTGATTAGGGTCGCCACCTTGGAATCCAGGGCCTACTCTTCTAGATACGCTACCTGAACCATTACCACCGGGTACCCACGAAGTAGCGCCCCAACCTAAAACTGCAACAGTAGGATTGCTGCCTCTTGTTAGAGGAAGTACTGGATTAGTTGCGCCCGCAACAACTACAGACGAGCCGTCGGCTTGTCCTCTACTTGGCACTTCGTTACGCAACAAAACCGCGCCCTCTAGTACAATTTGCTCAGCCAATTCATCAGGAGTCATAGCACCTGCTACAAATCCGCCGCCACCCTCGCCGCCTCTAAAGCCTATAACTTGATTGACTATTAAGTCGCCAAGTCTATTCTGAACAATTGCAGTTAGCATCGTTGCAAATAATAATAATGCTGCAAGCGATATTGCCACAATTTTCAGTATTTTTTTTGTTTTTGATGTTTTTTCCATCTTTGTTTCTTCTCCTCTTAAAAGCTCAAAAAAGTTTGAACTTCATTTAATTTTTTGTTTTTGTAATTTATGCCACAGCAGTTTCTGCTTCATTTATTGCTGTTTTTTCCTGTTTGTTATTTTTTGTCCACAACCAGTTTAATACTGCAAGTGCTGCACCACCTACAAGTAGTATTCCTGCCACAAGCCCTAATGCATTAAAGTATATCATTGACACAAAGCAAATAGCAGCTGCCAATACAAGAAGTATTGGCGATAGCAGCGATTTTCTTAAAGTAAATCCTGCACCTACAAATGCCAAAGGAGTTGCAAGTAAAAGTACAACTCCAGAGATTACTCTGTCTAGCGCTTCTCCACCCATTGCTATTTCATCAACCGATATATCAAAAGCACGCAAGCTGCCAACAATCCCACCAACCATAGCCAAAATTGCACCAACAGTGGCAGCACCTAATGCAACAAATAAAAAGATTTTTTTCTTATCCATAAATTACCTCCTTTTCTAGTTTTTACTATTATCAATAGCTAGCTAGATATTTAGGGAACGCCTCGACATTTTACAGACCAATCCCTTTACATATTTGTATATTTATATTATAAATTATTTCTATGTGTATGTCTACCAATTTTGAACAAAATTTTTTAGCGTAAAATGTAAAAATTTTTTGACTAATTTTACTCTATAACTAGAGTTTTAATTCTCGTTTGGCAACACTTAAAGCTATGTATAATGGCGGAACAAGCAGTGGCAGAACAATTGCATTGTTTACTATATGAATTATAAAAAACGGAATGCCCGATAAATACCTATAGTAAAAGTGTATCCAAAATCTACCAGACTGAATTACCCCACCTAATTGCCAAACAAGCACTTCAATTAAAACACTTAACGCACCAAATAAAACTGTTAAAGCAACTGCTAGTACAACTGTAACGATAATCATAACCATTTGTCTTTTTTGACTAATATGAATTTTAGGTAACAAATATTTTTCTTGCAATGGTCCTACAAATTTTTTTAGTCGCTTTTTCTGTTTTTCTTTAAGTCCAATAAATAACAGCCTAACTAATCCTACTATACTAACTAAAATCGGCCAATAAATAAAATACAAAATTACCCATGCAGGATTAAATCCCCATATCAAAATCTCTATTGCAACAAAAAAAAAGCTAGCTATAAAACTAAACAGCCAACCAAAAACAAGCGTAAACACTACAAACAAAAGTGTTACGATTTCTACATTAGGTATGGGAATTGCCATTTTTGCCCCTATAATTAAAGCGACAAAAACGGCAATCAAGCATATTTTTTTAGTAACAGACAATTAAAAACTTACAAGTGCAAATAAATAAGTAACCCCATCTATTACCGGCATAGAACTTATGCCTAAACTTGCAGACCAAAAAGTTGTTCCGCCCTTCTCGTATGTCCACGGGTCAGACCATTGTGGATATTCGTTAGCATCTAAACTTGAATAAAATAATAACCACGCACCACCATATCCATTTTCTAAATCACCAAGCACATCAATAAAAGCACCTGAACCTCTAGTATAAGAATATTCAAAATCAAGGTCTTCTCTTTCTACCAGTTCTCTAATCGCACCAAACACATATCGCTGATGTGTAATTAGTTCAAACTCATCTGTGCCAATAATTATAACAATATTAGCACCCTCTTCTGGAATTGGTGGTGGCGCGGGACTATAACACCCGACTAACGACACCGCCAAAACCGATAGTGCAATTAAAATTGCAGCTATCATTAGTTTCATTTTTTTCATTCTTTTTGTGTGTCCGAAGTTTCCTTGCTTAGATTCCTCCGTAGCACAATTAAACTGCCGATTTTTAATCGTAGTTTTTTTCATGTTGTTACCCTCCGTAACTTGAGAGTTTCCTATACTCTCTTTAATTTATTTTCGCATTGCTACATAAGTTTTAGGACTATAACCTTAGCGGGGGCTGCCAGTGAATTTCACACAGATTCCCTTATCTTGCAATACTTTTCAAGTATATATTTTTAATTAAAAAGTGTAAAGTATTTTTGTATATTTCGACAAAAAATATTTACTTTTGTGAATGAAGTTCCTTTAGAACAAAAGCAACTATCTCGTCCATGGTAGGCTTGCTGCCGTCGGGACGAGAACGAATATGCTCGTTGCCGCTATTGTACGCATCGGAAATTGCCTCTTCTACATCTTTTTGGATAGTAGCAAGCGGTACGCCCCTATTCTCTGATATCTCTTTTAGTGCTGGGTTCGGTTTATTTAGATTGTTTTTATTTAATTTATATTTGCTTGATTTGTGTTTGTTTGATTTTTTGTTGTTCATGATTATATTATAACAAATACAAAATACCATCGTCAAACAAGATAGTGCCTTTTTAGGCACTATCTTGTGAAAACTATTTGTTATTATATCCTAAAAAGGAATTATACAGCTATTAAAATGACATTAGGAAACGCCTACATAAAACGACTAGAACAGTATCTTAAAGATAAAAGCATGACAATATACCGCTTTGTAAAATATAGTGGCATTAGCAGGTCGGCTATAACAAATTTGACAACTAATAATTCAAGGAGCCCTACACTGAAAACTATTTATTTAACAGCTAGATTTTTCAATGTGTCTATACTTGAATTTTTAGACTGTGATGTGTTCAATGACGAAAATTTGGAAATAGAGTAATCTTTTTATACGAATACTGTACTTAAAAGTTTTGAAAGGGGGTTTGGGGGAAAACTTTTTCAAAACTTTTCCCAAAAAAAAATTTCAAGTAAAACCAAACAACTCCCCGCATATATTGATATGATGGGCGTTGAAATTTTACAAAATGAAAATCTTAAAAAACACTGTACTTGGCGAATTGGCGGGAATGCAGAATTTTTTGCTAAAGCTAGGTCTATAAACGACATAAAAACATTACTTAAGTTTGATAAAAATGCTACCATTTTAGGAAACGGCAGCAATGTTTTAATTAACGATAACGGCATTAAAGGACTTACAATAAAATTAGAACTTGACGAAATAAAAGAATATACTAGATTTGTCGAAGTAGAAGCTGGTGTCAAGTTGCCGTATCTTGCTAGTTATTATTATAAATCGGGTTATGGCAATCTAACATTTGCAAGCGGCATTCCTGCCACTGTTGGTGGTGCTATAAAGTCTAATGCTGGCGCGCATGGCTCTAGCATTGGTGAAAATATTGTTTGGGTAGAAGTTTTACGAGATGGCAAAGTTGTTAGATTAGATAATAGCGAGTGTGGCTTTGGCTATAGGATAAGCGGTTTTCAAAAGAAAGATATCGTTCTTAAAGCCGCTATCAAAAAAATAAAACAAGATAAAAGCGATATCTTAGAAAAAACTCAAAACTTCATGCAGTACAGACGAGCAACGCAGCCGGGCGGATTTAGTGCAGGTAGCGTGTTTAAGGCAGCATTGCTACCTTGCAATGCACAATTCTTTACTAATATTGTAAGGGCGGATGTCCCCATCCTCCCGAAACACGAAACGGCAAGCGGGCGGATGTCCCCATCCGCCCCTACAAGCACCAGCACCTCTCCTCCAAATATTAAACACAATAATTCCTCATTCCTCATTCCTCATTCTTCATTAAACTCACCTATCCCTGCCGGTTTACTAATCGACAAATGCGGACTAAAAGGCACTCGAATCGGCGGCACTATCATCTCACAAAAGCACGCAAATTTTATTCTAAATATCGACAATGCAAGTTCAAAAGATGTCCTTGATTTGATAGACTTAATTAAAGAAAAGGTTTATAATAATTTTGGCTTAACTCTAAATGAGGAAATTATTAAGCTAGGAGAATTTTAAGGGGGCATCTATTACTTCGCCCTAACTCTAATGTTCTGGGGCGACTATCACACTCATTCAATCTATAGCCACGCAAAAACTTCTATCGAAGAAAATGTGGCAAGAGCCGTCGAACTCGGCTTAAAAGAAATTGCTATTACCGACCACGGTTTTAAGCATATGATTTATCATGTCCGCAGAATGGACTGGCCTTATTTAGAAAAAGATGTAAAAGAGTTACGCAAAAAATATCCTCAAATAAATATTCTACTTGGTATCGAAACAAACTTTAATTCTCATCGTGGCTTTATAGACCTACTGCCTAGCGAGATTACTGCCCTTGATGTTGTGGTTTGCGGCTATCATTTTATGGTAAAGCCCGACCGCTTCAAAGACATTTTTAAGTTTTGGTTGCCTAATTTTTTTCAGCAAGTATTTAAAGTACCTTCAAAAAAAATGTTTGTACGCAATACTGATATGTACATTAAAGCGTTAGAAAAATATGAAATTGATATTTTATCTCATCCAAATTATAGTATTGCAATTGACACTTATGAGGTTGCTAAAGCGTGCAAACATTTTGGAACATATTTTGAACTAAACGGCAAGCGCATATCCGTAACCGATAAAGAATTAGAAAAAGTTGTAAGCACTGGGGTTGAGTTTGTAGCAAATTCCGATGCCCACAAATTAGAAGATGTTGGAAATTTTAAGCGAGTAGACGAAACAATCAACCGTATAGGTTTGCCCCGCAGTCAAATCGCTAACTGGGAAAGAATACCCACTTGGCGAAGTAAAAAGGTGGCTAAAGGGCTAGCACACTTAGATTTTTAGATTTTGAATTTTTTCTTGAGAACTTTTTTGAAAAAAGTTCTCAAACTCTCAAAAAATTTTTATACTGTTGCGGCATGCTCAACAAATACTTAAAAAGTTTTGAAAGGGGGTTTGGGGAAAAACTTTTTCAAAATTTTTCCCCAAAAAAAACATGCGTCAATTCTCATCAAAAGTTAAATCAGAAATTATAACTTCTAGCTTAGACACAAAATTGGACAAGCTTGCTTTTTTAAGTAGCTATGTTAGAGTTGCAGCGACTATTGGACTTGTTGGCAAAAATAAGAGTGTTAGTATAACAAGCGACAAAAAACTACTTGAATTTTTGGATGTATTGTTAGACGATGTGACCGTAGGGGCGGATGTCCCTACAGATAATTATGATAAAAACAATGGCACAGAGTTAAAAATAACTGGCGACAACGCAACAAATCTTTTAATGATACTTAAGATATTTAGTCAACATAAAAACGGCGACCTAGAATACCAGCCCTCAATACACTCCGACTTTTTAGAAAATTCTCCCATTGCCACACTAAAAGGATTTTTTGTAGGTTGTGGCAGTCTTACTATTACTAACAATTTTCATCTTGAATTTAATTTTACTAACGGCTACCTCGCAAGCGATTGTCAAATGTTATTATCAAATCTTGGCATAAATGCAAAACTTCTTGCGCGCGACGAAAGATTTGTGGTATACTTAAAAAAGGCAGAAAATATTGCAAACACACTTACTATGCTTGGTGCCGAAAATTCTGCCCTAAAAATAGTTCATGAGAGCATAACTCGCGAAACAAGCAGTCTTATTAATCGTCGCCTAAATTGTGATATGTACAATATTGAAAAACATATTGCTAGCGCAAATTCCCAAATCGAGGCTATAAAATCTTTAGAAAAGAATGGCAAACTGAAAACCCTATCACCCATTTTGCAAGAAACAGCAAAATTAAGGTTAGATAACCCCGACAGCACGCTAGCAGAATTAGCAGAACTCGCAAAAGTTAGCAAATCAGGATTTAAGCATAGATTGGATAAACTAATGCAACTTGTATAAGATTTTCTTGAAAACTTTTTTCCAAAAAAGTTTCCAAACATTCAAAAAACTTTAGGTATTTGCACCACACATGGACCTAACCATACTTAAAAGTTTTGAGGGGGTTTGGGGGAAATTTTGAAAAATTTCCCCCAAATATAAAAATTAGGCAAACAACAAAAATGAAAACTAGCACAACAACTAAATCAACGCAAAAAAAATCATTTGTTCATTTGCATACACATACAGAGTACTCTCTTCTTGACGGTGCAGCTAGAGTAAAGGACATTTTTGCTAAAGCACATAGCCTTAATCAAAACGCCATTGCAATTACAGACCATGGCAATCTTTTTGGTGCTTTAGAATTTAGTAAGCAAGCAGTAAAATTTACTGACCCGCAAGCTGACTTTTATACTTTTATGAAAGAAAAGCGACCTTTTATTATAAAGCCTATAATTGGGTGCGAAGTTTATTGCTGTGATAATATGCTGAATAAAACTTATGAAGGTGGCACTAAACCAAAATTTGACCATTTGGTGCTACTTGCCAAAAACGAAATAGGTTATAAAAATTTAATCAAAATCGTTAGCTTTTCTTACACAAAAGGTTTTTATTATAAACCCCGTGTCGACATGGCACTTATTAAAAAACACTCTAAAGGGCTAATTTGTTTGTCAGGCTGTTTGGGCGGAGCATTGGCACAAGCAGTTAGGCTTGGTAAAACGAAAGAGGCCACAGAAATCGCAACCGAATTTAAGACGATATTCAAAGACGACTATTACATTGAAATTCAAGACCATAACCTTATTGAACAAAAACGCATTATTCCAGTTCTTGCGAGTATAGCATCAGATCTTAAAATTAAGCTTGTTGCAACAAACGATTTGCATTATGTAAATAAAGAAGACTGGGCAATGCAAAAGGTGCTTCAGTGTATATCGTTTAGAAAACAAATTTCGCCTGACGAATTAGACGAGGACGCACCCGCCGCAATATCAAGCATCGGCAATGATGCAACTAACACCGAAAACCCTGGTACTGATGATAGCGGATATTTTGCGACAAGAGAATATTATCTAAAAAGCTATGACGAAATGCTGGAATTGTTCCCTAATTTAGAGGAAAGCTTAACCAACACTCAAGAAGTTGCCGATAAATGTGAATGTCACTTTTTTACAAAACAACAATTATTCCCTTCTTTTGAAACTAAATGCGAAACCCCTACACAAATGTTGCGTCGTTTGACTTTTGAGGGCATCGCGCGAAAGTATAAAAAACTAACCGAGGAAGTTAAAACCCGAGCAGAATACGAGCTAGGTCTAATCGAACGGCTAGGTTTTGTCGACTACTTTTTGATTGTATGGGACTTTATCCATTACGCAGAAAAAAACGGTATTCCTGTAGGTCCTGGGCGCGGTAGCGGCGTTGGTAGTATCGTTGCCTACGCCCTAAACATTACACGTCCAGACCCTCTAAAATATGGACTGATTTTTGAAAGGTTCCTTAACCCTGACCGAATATCAAATCCCGACTTTGATATTGAATGATGCGGCGACCGCCGAGAGGAAGTTATTGACTATGTAGTTAATAAATACGGCGCAGAA
>Ga0123355_10000899_pt1 | contig 41188 bp, 36 predicted proteins | sample TergutEmb28metaG_3_FD_89872 | JGI IMG/M metagenome (GOLD analysis project Ga0123355, IMG submission 89872) | Embiratermes neotenicus P1 segment gut microbial communities from Petit-Saut dam, French Guiana - Emb289 P1 | ecosystem: Host-associated > Arthropoda: Insects > Digestive system > Gut ...
TGGGGAGTATCTGGGCGTTACATTAAAAACAATCCAAGCATGGGAAGCCGGAACTAACAAACCCACCGGAACAACATTACGGCTCTTTCAAGTGATGGAGCAAGAACCCCATGTACTGGACAAGTATATTCTTGCGGAGGCATAAACCCAGCAAGTAAGCCCCATAGCGGGGCTAAAACTACATATTCTCGACAAATGACATTCATCCCTATGATAATAGGCGAGATACGCCGCTATCTCCGCGACAATAACACAATAAGAGTAAGCCGTTCCTTGCGGGACACGGCCTATCGTGCCCTGACTATCAAAGAAAAGCTTACAACAAAAAATTCCAAGGAACCAGACATAGAAGAAATTGCAAAGGAAATGGGCCTGCCTAAGGAAGAAGTAATCTTCGCCCTGGACGCAATCCAAGACCCGGTATCTCTCTTCGAGCCCGTGTACAATGACGGCGCCGACGCAATCTTTGTAATGGATCAGGTAAGTGATGAGAAGAACACCGATAGCCGCTGGCTGGAGAATCTGTCCCTATCCGAGGCCCTAAAACGCCTAGGCGACAGGGAAAAGATGATACTGGGCCTACGGTTTTTTGAGGGGAAGACACAGATGGAGGTGGCTGAGGAAATAGGCATCAGCCAAGCCCAAGTATCCCGCCTAGAAAAAAACGCACTAAAAAATATGAAAAAATACATTTCATAAATAATCTATTTAGGTACTGCTTGAAGGAATCATCCAAAACAGGAATCTGTCGAAACAGTAGACATTCTCGCCGTTTGTGATACAATGCGTTTATAACTAGAGAATGGGTAAAAAAACCCATATACCATCATATTTGTTAACGTAATAGGAGGCGAAACAAGTGGAAGTATTAAAAGTTTCTTCAAAGTCAGAGCCTAAGTCGGTGGCCGGGGCAATTGCAGCAATTTTGCGCAATGGAGAGCCTGTGGAAATCAACGCTATTGGCGCTGCGGCAGTAAACCAAGTAGTAAAAAGTATTGCAGTCGCAAGAGGCTACGTAGCCCCAAACGGCATTGATCTGGTATGCATACCGGCCTTTGCCCAGCTAGAGGTAGATGGCAAAGAAAAAACCTCTATCCGCTTTGTTGTAGAAAAACGATAACCCATGTTTGACATAGGCCGCGTCCCTCGTTATAATCGGTTGGCATAATGGCTAGCCCGAGTGGCGGAATGGCAGACGCGGTGGATTCAAAATCCACTGCCGGCAACGGCGTGGGGGTTCAAGTCCCTTCTCGGGCAATGTAGATACTAAAAACCTTGGAATGTAACTTTTCCAAGGTTTTTTGTTTACCACTCTCTATTTCTTACACATTTCCCCCTGATAAGCTCAAGAACTGTTCTCCTGCTTTCAGTAAGGTGATATACTGCCACTCGTTAACATTAGCCAGATAACACATATAGTAATTCCCCTTAAAATAGGTAAATAGGCGGTGCAGCATGAAAATAGGAATAGGCATAGATACAGGCGGCACATATACTGACGCAGTTGTTTACAACTTCGAGACTCATACCATCTTAGGAACCGCAAAGGCACTAACAACAAAAAACGATCTATCCATTGGTATTTTAAATGCAATTGATGGGCTTCCTTCGGATTTAACAAAGCAAGCGGAGCTAATATCCCTATCCACAACCCTTGCCACTAATGCCTGTGTCGAAGATAAGGGAGGACGCGCAAAGCTAATCTTCTTTGGCGGCAGCAAAAAGGCTATTGATGAAAACGGCGAGAAATATGGCTTGCCTCTATCTGATGACATGTATATCCAAGAAAGCTATACAACATTCTCCGGTGAAGTCCAGCGTGACTTGGACTGGGAGCTGTTTTGCAGCCAGATTAAGAACGACTTTGACCACCTAGACGGTGTAGGCATTATTGAAGTAAACGCCACACGAAACGGTGCAGCATCTGAAAAAAAAGCCAAGGCCATCTTTCAAGAAGAATACAGTATCCCCGTGGTATGTGGTCATGAGCTATTCTCTGAATTAAACTGCTTACAGCGCGGTGCAAGCACATTGCTTAACGCAGGGCTTTTTCCAGTTATAAGTGAGTTTTTATGCGCTGTAAAAAAGGCCCTGGCCATTCGTGGTATCAACGCGTCCATTGTAATCGTCCGTAGCGACGGCAGTCTCATGTCGGAGGCATTTGCGGCTTTGCGCCCTGTGGAAACCTTACTATGCGGCCCCGCGGCCAGCTCAATCGGCGGTATGCATCTGTCCGGCAACCTAAACAGTATCATCGTTGATATGGGCGGCACAACCACTGACATTGCGCTTGTAAAAGAGGGTGTTCCTGTAGGGGTAGCTGGCGGCATCTCCATTGGAAAGTGGAAAACCTTTGTCGATGGATTATATGTAAAAACTATCGGCTTGGGCGGCGATAGTGCAATCCACTATGCCAGGGAAGGGCTGCACCTAGAAGATTACCGCGTTATCCCTCTTTGCGTTGCCGCAGAGAAATACCCTGGCATCATTGATAACCTGGAAAACTTGCAGCCCAGAAAGCACACACGTTTTTTATATGAACACTATATTCTTGTGAAAGATATCAGCGATAACCCACGGTATACAGACTTTGAAAAAGCCTTTTGCCATGAACTGAAAGAGAGACCTTTGCATATAAGTGAAGCCGCCGAGATGGTAGGCAAAGATATCTATACCCTGGATGTAAAACGGCTTGTCAAAGACGGCATTGTGCAGCTTTGCGGGCTTACCCCAACTGACATCATGCATATAAAAGGAGATTTTGACCGATATTGTAGCAAGGCTTCACTGCTGGGCGCGGAGTTTGTGGCGTTTAATCTCAATGTATCCGTACAAGAGCTTTGTGACTTGGTTTATGATGAGGTCAAGCGGAAATTACACCTATATATTGTGTCAGCTATGTTGGAAAACAGATATCCCGACTATATGAAAAACGGCATAAACAGTGATGTAGAGCAGTTTATTCACGACACTTATGAAGCCGCTATGACAGGAAACCACGACCCTCTGCTATCTGCGATGTTTAGCACTGAATACATCCTTGTAGGAATTGGCGCACCTATCCATGTTTTTTTGGATGATGTAGCAAAAATACTAGGCACACATGGGGTTATCCCAAAACATTATGAAGTAGCAAATGCCCTAGGAGCCATCATGGGCAGCATCAGCGCCTCCTACTCTATTGAAATCAGGCCCAACCACAGCGCCGATGCAATAATCGGTTATACGGTTTTTGGTAATGATGGCGGCGTGTTATTTGAAGATATGAATGAAGCAGTAGCGTATGCTGTTTTGCAAGCCAAGGAAAATGCAGAATCCGAGGCGGTGAGGCGCGGGGCATTAGGTACGCTGACTATTACCACCGAAACAAACGATCAAAATGCCCAAGCAAGAGACGGCATAGTTTATCTGGGTACGACAGTCACAGCCAATGCAGTAGGTGCTGCTGGATTTCAGCCCCAAGTCGGCAATACTGATTTCTCATAAAATGATTGAAAGACCATAACCAGCAATTCGTAATAATTTTGTAGCTAAAACGTAAAGAAAAACCCTGGGTTAAGAGTGTTATATATGATACATTCTTTGCCCAGGGTTTTGTAGATTTTCGGCTCGGGCGAGACCATTTCTCATTGAATTTGCTTTATTGGCTGCAGGAGGTACATATGAACGTAAAAAGGAAATTGGCAGTTCTTGCATTAACTCTTACAATAACCATGACAGCACTACCTTTTTTTGCGGCATATGCCAACAGGCAAACTGTAATGGTGACAGTAAATGACTTGCCCATCATTTTTGCAGATCAAGGCCCCATCATAGATACCAACCGCGTACTAGTTCCGGTGCGGGGCGTTTTTGAGGAAATGGGCTTTTATGTCACGTGGGACCCTAATACAAGGATTGCACGACTAACCAGCGAAGATACGACAATAATAATACCGGCAGATGCAAGGGTTTTTGTTGCAAATAATCAGATAATAACCCCAGATGTGCCCCAGCAGATGGTTAATAATCGGCTATTGCTGCCTCTTAGGGCCATATCGGAAGTTGTGGGCTGGACTGCAACATGGGACAGCAACAGTAGGGCCGCAAGGATTGCACATGCCGATACGCATTTCGCAACGGCTGTATCTCCGCCAGCAACAGAACCGTCACAAGCGCAGCAATCGTCAGACAAGATAACCATCCCAAATAGACAGCTTACCCATGAGGAGATAGACGCATGGCTTACAAACTACCATGCCCAAGGCGGAAGCAATTATTTTGAATTAGCTGTGCTGTACTTAGTAAATGCCGAAAGAGAAAACGCTGGATTACAGCGGCTTTCCATAAACTCTACACTAATGATAGCTTCACGATTTAAAGCCCAAAGCATGTCGGACATTGGCTATTTTTCCCATGAAAACCCAGTGTATGGGCATTTTACAAATATTGCACGTCAACTTTTCAACTATCCTATTACATCCATGGGCGAAAATATTGCCAGAGGGCAGATTACCCCACAGGAAGTAGTTGCCGATTGGATGGACTCGCCAAGTCATAGACTAAACATCCTCCACCCTTCTTTTACAGAAATAGGTGCTGGGTTTTACAATGGGCACTGGGCGCAGAAGTTTGGGTAAGCCAGTTTAAAACCACTCATGCCCCTCATCAGGGTTGAGAAAAGCCTTACCCTGAGACGGACATCCAAAGTCAGGCACAGCCATAAGCAGCCCGTCTTTTTTTGCGCTTTCATGGGCCACCAACCCTGGGGCGCAATATCCTGCAGCAGCCCATACATGGTTTGGCGGCAGCTTATCTGCCAACACAGCCTTTACAAAATCGTCAACCAAAAACTGATGGGAACCAAAATGCCCGTTTCTATGTGTGGAAAATATTTCGGGCAGGCGGGCTTTGTTGTGAAGCTGAGCCTCACGGGTAACAAAGTCGCTTTTTAGTGACTCGCTTAGATTATCTTCCCGGAAGTTTAAATCGCCGCTTTTTGAGTCGCAGCAGTTTAGCAAGGCGGTTATATCTTCACAGATACCATTTCTTCTTTCTGACCATGAACAGCCGGTTGCGCCTTGTTCGTATACCCCTTCTGTGCCAAAGAGGCTTTGGTAAACGCTGTTTTTATCTTTGGAAGACCCAATTCGCCTAAACTCGTTGATCACACAGCAACCACCATCTGAAGTATGCATCAGAGCGGTTTGGTTGGAGAATACGTTGCCCCATAGATTTGCGCCTTTCACGAATATGCCATCTTCATGGTTATCCACAAAGCCGCTGCAAGATACCTTATTCACCTTAGCCCCGGTAACCGATGTAATCATGCTGACAGAATGGGTGGGATAGTACATAGGCGGGATACCCGCCACTTGCTTCCAGTTTTCGCCGCCAGAGCGCTGGAAGGAGGCATAGAAATGATCCATGTCATGACAGTATCGGGCCTCGCCGTATACAAACTTGCCCATATGGCCATCTTTGAATTTTTTCCGGCAAAAAATAGTGCTGGCATAGTAGTAGCTAGTCTCGAAGGTTGCGTAGGTAAGGCCGGTGCTTTGTACTTTTTCTACAATTTTATTGATATCCTCCAGAGAGCTTGCAATGGGGACGGCTACTGCTACATGCTTCCCTGCATCCAAGGCAGCCAAGGTCATGGGGCCGTGAAGATGCCGCTGAGAGAAAACTGCTATACAGTTGACATCGCTTTTTAGCATGTCTTCGTAGGAGTAGTACACGTCCTTGATGTCATACATTTCTGCGTATTTGTCGGCTCTTTCTGGGATTATGTCACATACTGCAACCTTCTCTACCAGAGGATGATCCCTAAACAGAGGGACAAATTGGGAGGCAAATGCGCCGCAACCGGCTACGCCAATTTTGATTTTCATGGTGGTCATTCCCTTCGATTTACATATTAACTCTCAAAGCAAACAATAACATAAAATACAATGATTAACCACGAAAAACACAAAAACAACGAGCTATGAAGACGGCCCCTCTAGAATATGCTCAGCCCTAAACTGCTGAATCTCCGCCAGATAATACGCAATATTGTTGGCATGGTCAGCACAGCGCTCAAGGCTTGTTACCATGTTAACAAATATTACGCCTCCACGAGGGTTATTTTTTTCGTTCTTAAGGCGGCGGACATGGTTTTCCATGTATTCCTTGGCCAGGTTATCGATGTATCGCTCCAGGTGATAGATTTTTTCTAGGGTTTCTTCTGAAAGGTTTGTAAAAAGATCCATGGTTAGCATAATAATTGTAATGGTGGCGCGGCCAAGGGTATCCAGCTCTTCCATTGCCTGCTCCGAAAGGCGAAGATTGCCCTTTTTCTTGGTTCGCAGCTCATGCTCCGTGATATTTTCGGCATGATCCCCTATTCTCTCTATGTCAGAAGCCATGTACATCAGGGTCCCTATCTTTCGCATTTCTGCCACAGATTCCACGTTTTCCAACTCCATCAACAAGGACGTTATCTGACGGTTTAGGTAGTTAATCGATGTCTCTGTTTCAATGACAGCGGCAACCTTTTCCTCGTCGCCAGTTACAAAGGCCTCAAGGGCAAGCTGAATATTCTCTAGCGCCATCTTGCCCATGCGGCGAATCTCGTCGTAGGCCTGCTCTATTATCACACTGGGCGATTGGGGCGAGGAGGCAGTTTTTATATAGTGTAATTCATGTGTGTCTGTAGACTGGGAGCGCTTAGGCATTATTTTGTACATAAGAGCGGCAAGCTGCCCCACAAAGGGCAGGAAAATCAGAGTAAGCCCGACCTTAAAAAAGGTATAAAACATAGCCATCTGCCGGTCACCATCTGCCCAGGTATTCTGAAACCATTGTAAAATCCCCGGAAAAACATAAATCAGCACACCAAAAACAACACTACCAAAAATGATATAAATCATGTTAGCCAAGGCAAGGCGCTTACTTTCCCGGCGTCCAGCAAGTGAAGCCAAAAGCGCAGTAACCGTAGTACCCACGCTTATCCCCAAAATCAAGAAGGCCGCAGTAGCAAAGCTAAGCCCAGCCCCACTCTGATACAACGCAATAAGTATCCCAGTAGCCGCCGTAGAGCTTTGTATAACCGCAGTAAAAACAAACCCGGCAAATATAGCAAGAAAAGGATTTTCAAATGCAATAAGCAAGGACTGAAACCCAGGAGTCTCTGCAAAAACCCGAAGCGGATCCCCCATAACAGAAAGGCCAAAAAACAAAAGCCCAACCCCAAGCAAAATAAAGCCGAAATCCTTAACACTTTTTTTCTTCATAAATAAGTACATAACAAGCCCGATGAAAATAAACATAGGCGCAGCAGCCGTAACCCGAAAAGCAAAAAGATGAGCAGTCAAGGTTGTACCTATGTGAGCGCCTATTACCAAGCTAATAGCCTGAGCCAAGGACATAAGCCCTGCGTTAATAAACCCCACAGCAATAACAGAAGTAGCTGTAGAGCTTTGAATCATAATAGTGACAGCGGCCCCAACCCCTATACCAAGAAACCGGTTGGAGGTGGCTCGCTCTACAATAGAACGCATACGGTTGCCGGCCATAACCTCTAGGCCGTCTACCAACATCTTCATGCCGTATAGGAATAAGCCCAGGCCGCCGAAGATTAGGAAAAGGTACATTACTAGTTCGGATGTGTACATGGTATCACCTGCTTCTTGAAACGGATTAGAATGCAAAGCGTTGGCCTTCCATATGCCAGGGCCGCATGGAAAGGGCGGTGTTGCTTTTCGCCGCAAGCTCCGGCTTATGTCAGGAAGCCTTAGGCTTGGAAAAATGCCGTTTATTTGCGGATTATCATCCGCATAAACGGCGTTTTTCCAGCGCCTAAGTCTACCTGACGCCTACGCAAAAGCGGCGAAAAGCAACACCGCTCTTTCCATGCTCTTGGCAAATGGGAAGACAGTACGTTAGTTTGTTAAAACCGCTTGCGTTAGCCCTGGTACGACTGCCATGCATAATCAAATACAAACGGCGTTAATGCCAGGCTCTATACTCGTAGCTGCAAGCACAGCCGAACAGCCAGCGGTTTTAACAAACTAATGCCCTTACCTCCCGCCAGGTATAGCACAGCCGGGGATGAGTCAGTTTCAGCGTCTTGCGAAGGCATTGAGCAGACTTAGGGGTTGGAAAAACGCCATTTTTGCGGATGATAATCCGCAGAAAAATGGCATTTTTCCGCCCCTGGGGCTGCTCAATATCAGCCGTAGCTTAGCAGAAACTGACTTATCCCCGGCCGTGCGCCCCTAGCTTGAAGTATCAGTGTCGCTAGCTGTTGCAACCTCGTCCTCGCCCTCGGCTTTCGCCTCGGTCTCAGCCTCGGCAAGTCTGGCTTTTTTCTCAGCTTTACGTCCCTGATAAATCGGGAATGCAACAGACAATACAGCTAGTACTAGGAAAATCAATGTAAGGGGTCTTGTATAAAAACTTGCAACCCCATCACGCATAAGGGCTTGGCGGAAGTTCATTTCCATTATACGCCCAAGCACCACACCAAGTACTACCGGCGCAACCGGGAACCCGTAGCGTTTGAACAGCCAGCCAATAACGCCAAAGGCCACGCATAGGCCCACGTCCAGCATTGAGCTTCTGATGGCAAAACTGCCTATTATCGTGAACAGGAAGATGAAAGTGAATAGTATGGGTTTCTTGATATTGGTCGTGCGTACCCATAGCTTTGTGCCTAGGAATCCGATTATCAGTACAAAAAAGCTGGAAAAAAACATGGTGGCAAACATGCCGTACACTAGGTCAGGGGCAGTAACAAACAACTCCGGCCCAGGGTTTAGGCCGTGAATCATCAGCGCCCCCATTAGGATTGCTACCGTAGGCGCCCCAGGAATACCCAGTGCCAGCATTGGCACAAGGGATCCGCCAGTGTTGGCGCTATCCGATGCCCCAGAGGCTGCAACGCCTTCCGGTGCGCCTTTGCCAAACTGCTCGGAGTTCTTGCTTACACGTTTTTCAAAGTCATAAGCCAAGAAGGATGCAATTGCGCTGCCTGCACCGGGCAATATCCCGATAATTGTGCCTACAACACTGGCCCGCAGCATGGGCCATTTCAGCTTCCAGTAGTAGCTTAGCTTAGGATAGGTATAGGTGTGTTTTTCATAGTGCTGGTCGCTGGTTTTGTAGTTTTCCAGGCTGTGGAACAGCTCGCCCAGGGCAAAGAGTCCTATCATTACGGGCATAAGGCCTATACCGTCAAAGAGCCTCATAACACCAAAGGTGTAGCGCCTTGTGCCTAATATCGGATCCATACCTACGGTATTAATCAGCAAGCCAAACAACACCGCGACCAAAGCCTTTGGCCAGTTTTTGCCGCCAAGTGTGGCAACAGTTGCAAGGCCAAGCACACACAGCGCAAAGTACTCGCTAGACCAGAAATTAAGGGCCCACCGTGCCATTGGTGACGCAAACAACACCAGCACAAGGGAGCCAAAAATACCGCCAACAAAGGAAGACCAGAGTAAAATCCCCAGGGCTTCCCCACCCCGGCCAGACTTCGACATAGGATACCCGTCAAACAACGTCGGCACCGACGACGGCGTACCTGGCGTGTTTATAGTAACCGCCGGGATACAACCGCTGTAGTTGCCACCTTTGTAACAGCCAAGTAAAAGAGCCATACCGTTTATGGGGTTCATGGTAAAGGTAAATGGCAGCAAAAGCGCTACCGCCATAGAGGTTGATATCCCAGGGATTGTCCCCAAAATAATACCTACGGCAACACCAAGAAACACCATCAAAAGCGGCATAAGGCTCATCATAAGCATTGTGCCTTCGGCTAGATTTCTAAGAAGTTCCATAAATAATCATGCCCCCTTAGCCTAATAAGCCCGAAAAAATACTGCCGATAGGCAGCCGGACATGAAGTAATCGTGCAAAAACAAAATAAGAAAACAGCACCCAACCAACAGGCACTGCAACAAGTTCGATTTTACCGCGAGCTCCAAGAACCCACATAGTCACTACAATAAAAATAACAGAGCTGGCATAGTAGCCGATAACACTAAACAAACTGATACTGATTATAAGAGTACAAAGCACAATACCCACAAGCCGCAGGTTACCCCACTTGGGATCAGGCTCCTCTTTACCCCTAAATATAGGAATAAGCGCAAGCACCATAACGGGCAAAAGTGCATAAAACCAAGCCCGCGGAATAGTTCCAGCATCAGTAACAGCCCTCAAAATCGGCGAAGGTGCAGGAAAAGAAAAAGATATTACATAAAATAAAAGGCCGACCCAAAAAACCCCCGCAAGTACCAACAACTGGCCAGTATACTGACGAAGCCGGGCAAAGGGTCTAACAGCCAGCCCTATTAATCCAAGAAACACAGCAAGAATAAGAAAATGAAACGGCAACCCAAGCTCCGCAAGAAAGTTTCCAAGCCTTGTCAAAGTAAAGCCCTCCTTTTGATTGGGTGCAAAATTGTTTTGAAGGTAGGATGCTACGCATCTTCTCGCCTATCTTCGAAGGAAGGGAGACTACTACCTTTGGTATATCATCTCGGCAGCCTACTATACCTTTCATTTATCGAAGAGGCAGCATGTGGAGTGCGGTTTACTTTTCCCCGCTGTTGCGAAGGCGTTGGGTAGACTCAGGCGCTAGGGAAAACGCCATTTTTGCGGGTGATAACCCGTAAAAAATGGCATTTTCCCTAGCCTGAGGCTGGCCGACATCAGCCGTAGCTTGCGGAGAAAAGTAAACGGCGCTTCACATGCGTGGCTTTACGAAAGACCGAAAGATTAATCCAGCATACCCAAGTAACGCAACCAATACTCCGTAGTGTCAATTGTTTCCTGAATAATAGCCCTAAACTCCTCAGTAAGCACAGCAGTAGGCGCTATAGCATTGCCTGCATTGTATTCAACCCACTCAGGATTCTGGGAAACCTGGTACACAATATTCTGGAACCAAGCAATCATCTCTGGCGGTGTCCCTCTTCTTACGGCATAACCGCGCCACATATGCATATCGTTAAGCTGTGGGAAACCAAGCTCCGCAAAGGTTGGAGAATCTTCAAAGCCGGGCATACGCTCCGGTGAGGCTATTGCAGCAACCCAAAGGTCGCGGCCTGCAGTGTCAAATGGGTTACCCATTTGCACATGGGCTTCGCCGCCAAGTACCGCGGCAGCGCCAAGAGGGCCGGATTCAAAGGGGATAGCAGTGCCGTCTGTACCGGTGGCCTGCCATGTCAGCAGTGCTTCAAAGTGCTTGTTACCGCCAAGCATGGGCACGGCCCAGATTTGGTCGCCTTCCATTTCACGGGCTTGTTCCAGTATGCCGTGAAAATCCATACCGGCGTCTCTAGCTTCGTTGGTGATAATAATCGCGGCCGGGTCTCTTTGGATTTTGGCAATCCAGTAGTAGCCGTCGATGTAGTTGTCCCGGTCAAACTCGTGGGATACAACGTTATTTACGTTGGACATAGCAGCGCCAAAGATGGTGTAACCATCAGCCGGCCGGCTAAGAACCTCAGCGGATGCAAGCATGGTAGCGCCGCCGGTTACGTTTTCTACAATAAATGTAGCATCTGTGTAGTTGCGGGCTATTTCAATAAATAGGCGTGTTGCAACGTCCATACCACCCCCTGGGGCAACATGAGTCACGATGGTGATAGGGCCGGTGGGTTCCCATACCGGGGCTGCTACGTATTCCTCGTAATCATCATCTTCATCGTCATCATCAGGTTCTACGGTTGGTTCTGGGGTAGCAACTGGTTCCGGTGTTGCTATCGGCTCTGGGGTTGCGGCAGGTGTGTCTTCCCGATTACACGCAGCTAGTGCCAGCACCAACGCCAACACGGCAATAATTGCACAAAGTAACTTCATTTTTCCTTTCATTGTCTTCCTCCTTGAAATGTATTATTTTTTTGCAAACATATCAAAGGCCAAGCCATGTCTAAGGCCTCGATCACTGATAGTAAGTTGTTTCACATTAAGGCGTGTCATGATAACCTTGAGTATGCAAGCACCCGCCAAGATAACATCAGCACGCTTTGGTTGCAAGCCTGGGATTGTTCTGCGCTCCTCTATTGTCTTGCTGCTGTAATCCGCAATCTGGGCCTCAACATCGACAAGGGTAAGGACAGAGCCCTGAATCACGTCTGGGTCATAGGTTGTCATTTTGTGCTTCACTGCCCCCATGGTTGTTACAGTTCCGCCCATGCCCACAAGCTGGGAAAACCGCCCACTTACGCCATGCTCACCAAAGATAGAATCCACCTCGGCAACAGCAGTGATTACATCAATCTTGGAAACCGGGTCGGCCTGGAAATGCTTTTCCGTTATCCGCAAGGCCCCCATGTCCACGCTAAAGCGCTTGTCTATATTGCTGCCCTTGCCAAAGATAAACTCTGTGCTGCCGCCACCGGTATCAAAGATGGCAAGCTTACCTTCTTGCAACCCAAGGCCGGAAAGCACGGCAAGGTAGGACAGCCGAGCCTCTTCCTCTCCAGATATAACCTGAAGGTCGATTTTGCTGTTTTTTTTCACAAGCTTTACAAAATCGGCAGTATTTTTGGCATTGCGAAGAGCCATAGTGCCCACACAAACTATTTCGTCGGCCCCTTTTTCCCGGGCGGTGTCGGCAAAGCGGGCAATAGCATCGCTGTTACGCTGCATTACCTCAGGGCCAATCATGCCGGTTTCCCGCAAGCCCTCGCCCAGCCGGGCAATGTCCACATCTTCCAAAACCGTAACAATAGTGCCGTCTGGGGCTAAATCCCCCAAGAAAAATTTAATCGAATTGGTTCCTACATCTATTATCCCTTTTAACCCCATGGTAATTCACAATCCTTTCACCACTGTCAGGCCATACCCACAGCCGTTTTCATGGCATTGATATAGTTGATATTTTCAAAGCCTTCTAGTCCAAGCTCACGCACGGTGGCAATTACGTTTTCCGGGTCAATATGCTCTACGCAGATTGTGCGCATGGGTACGCCGTTGAATTTTGTTTCCGCAATTTCTACCGTGGCCTGGTTTATCTCATAGGCGTGACGCTCCTTGTACACTTCCACTACACACAGGTTTTTGCAGGGAGCGACTACCTCATTCAGGAACTGGTCGTAAGTATATGCATCCCGCTTAAACTCCGGCCCAGTTACCTTGAAAAAGTCTTTAAATAACACCGCAAGCTTTTCGGTGGATATCGGAAAGCCTTCTTTCATGGCAGGATACCACTGCTCCAGTTTATCGGCGTTGATTTGTTGCAGCGACTTGACGTCAATTAAATCGTTGCGGATTTTCACATTTTCGTCACTTAACTTGGAAAGGATATACTTCTCCTCGCTTTGCTTGAATCCGACTTCTTTGTGAGCCTTGATTTTTTCTTCTGGCGCACCAAAGGATCCTTGACCAAAAGTCCGCCATTCCCATCTTGGTATAATCATATGCATCCTCCTAATGCGAACCTCAGAAAATCAAATCGGCAACCGAGCGAAAAATCGGCGGAAGCAGGCCGTTTTTCGAGATGTGCTGGCAACGATGATTTTCGAGATTCGTATAATTGCCTTTTGACATATGTTGGCCTATGTACAATAATATAATGCATAGTCAAACACAATAATGTAAATTTTGTGTAAGCTACAGGTAAAAGGTTGTAATATCAAACCACAAATAAAAGGTCGTGAGTCTATGTACATGCACTACTACAGATATTTTGAAGAAGTAGCCAAAGAAAAAAGCTTCACCAAGGCAGCAAAAAACTTATACATATCCCAACAAAGCCTAAGCGAGCATATAAAGCGAATGGAAGAGCACTACGGCGTCCAGCTTTTTGTAAGAAGGCCCAGCTTGCATCTGACCCACGCTGGCGAGCTTCTTCTGGAGCATGTAAATAAAGCACTACACCAAGAGGAGCACCTGCTGGCAGAGTTTAGCCACATCGCCACAAAACAAAAGGGCAAAATCCGGGTAGGCATAACCCCCACTCGTGCCCCAATATTTTTCCCCCTGATATTTTCGCAGTTTAACAAACAGTACCCATTGGTGGAGCTTTCCCTGCGGGAAGATCACACCACCTACCTGCTCAATGACCTTATTGAAGGCAAAATCGACTTTATTATAGGCCTGGAAGACATAAGCATCCCACAAAATCAAATGATTACCTCTGTGCACCTGCTGCGGGACAGGAAGATATATTTCCTGGTATCCCGGAAATTACTGCTGCAGTGCGGCTTCCCGGAAAACAGAATAGAATCCGCCCTCACCGAAGGGGTAAAGCTTCAAGAGATTCAAGATGTGCCGATAATACTCATGCTTAACAAGTCCAATATCCACGCCAAAATCGCACAGGAATATCTAAAGATAAATGCCAAGCCCAAGATTGTTATTGAGTCCAGCAATGTATACCCGTTGCTTCCTCTATATAGTGCCGGAAATGCCGGCGGGTTTATGTCTCAGACTATCTTGCGGTACGTAACGGAACATTACTCTCATACATTGGACGATGTGCTGGCCTTTCCCATGCAAGATGTTGTAGTCAACTGTGATATTGCGCTTATGCATGTTTGCAACAAGCCCATATCTGCTTATTTTGGAGATTTTATCAAGATTACTAAAAATGTGTTTGCGGAGTATGAGATGGATACGCTTTAGGCGTGTAGTGACAACCTGAAAATGGGGGCAGTGATAGTGCTTGCAGTGGTTATATTTTCAATTTTAGAAAGGACTATCGCTGCCGCTCCTTATCAGGTATGCCACACTACATATCACCTCAATGACTACCCGCCAAATGCGCCTGACTGTTGAGGAAAACAATCCGCCTGTTTCGAGAGTCGCCAACTGCGCTTGTATCTATTTGCAGGTGGTGTACCCCAGTGTCGCCACTGTATATGAACGTGTTTGAAATCATCGGCAAACCCATAAAGCTCTGAAACAGCCGCGATATCATCCCACCATGGGAGACAATTGCTATTTTGGACTCGGGCAGGTTTTCATTGATTATCTTAGAAAGAATCGTTTCGGCCCTTGTTCGGAAATCTATATCGCTTTCTTGGTTGTACATAGCCGTATGAGGGAATTTTGGGTTGGGCTGCGGGTATTTCTTGCTGGCCTCATCTTTGGATAGCCCAGCTATTAAGCCGTTGTTCCATTCCATTAAGGCGTCTTCGTATTGGATTGGGATGCCTGTTGCGGCAGATAGCTTTTCTGCGGTTTGTCTTGCCCGCTGTAGGGTGCTGGCGTATATTTTGTCTGGCTTCATGTAGCTGCCTACCCATTTGGCCATCTGGGTAGCTTGCTTGTGGCCCAGTTCTGTAAGGGCAAAGTCAGCCCGGCCTTCGTATACGTTTAGGATGTCGGCTTCTGACTGGCCGTGTCTTATTATTAATAGGTTCATGATTCCTCCGCTTTATGTTCTACGAAACAAGTGTTTCTTAATGTATAAATACAAGAAATTAGGGGTCATAACCGCTTTTTCCAAAAAGACCAAAACTAAAAAAGTCTATTAAAATCGCATCAAAATGCACAGCAAATCAGACATACCTATCAGTCAACACCTTAAATTCCGGCTTTGAGACACAGGAGCAATAACAGACTTTGCCAGTAAAATTAAGCACCTTCTCAAATCTAAACCGCAAGCCCGGATGAGTGATATATTGCATAACCTCATCCTTGGGTATCCACGCTACCTCGCTGGTTTCATCAGAGGTTGTGGGCTGCCCGTCTACATAATCACAAATAAAATCCAGTATCACCTTAGTTGGCACATGGGTTACTCCATCATACCAGAGGTGCTGACCCACATTGGAGTAGACCCCTACCAACTGCCTAACAGTAGCCCTTATCCCGCTTTCTTCAAAAATTTCTCGCAACACACCTTCTTCTATGTTTTCGCCAACTTCAATTTGTCCACCGGCGGCGTCCCAGCCTCTGTGATGGACTTTTACCAACAGCATGTTGTCGTTTTTGTCCATTACATAGCCTGCAGCGGCTACTATATGGGTTGGAAATGACATTTTGTTATCCCCTTTTCTTAGATTATAACCGAAAGTATACCATCCAGACACAAAGCCGTATACGCACACACTAAGAAACCTACTATTACAACCAGGGCATAATCAAGATGCCAGGCTTATCTCAATACAATATACACACTTTGGAAATAAAGATATAATGCCAATATGGTCGCGGATATTGTCAATAATCCACGCAAGATGACAACAACCAACACACACAAAACCAATTAAGTGAAAGGGAGGATTTTATGGGAAAAAGTTACGGCGATATTGAGGTATTAAACGCCTTTGGGCTAACCTCCAAGCAGACAGCGCTACTGTTTTCGCTGCAAAAAGCTTGCGCAAACAATGACATGGCAACATCAAAACTAGACAAGGCAGCACCAAAAAAAGAGTGGATAGAGCGTTGGAGCAGCATAGTCTCACAGCCCATAGAGGAAGAAGGCCTATCCCTTATAAACGGCGAGGACTTGGTACAAGCCTTTGAAAGGGAGCTGTCGCAATCTACATCAAAAATATGGTTTCACCTGATAATCCTTGAAGCCGTGACCTTTACGGCCTATTTCCAATTGGGAAACGACAACGACAAAAAATATAAAAAACTTAGCTATCAAGAGCAGCTAGATTTCTTGAAAATATTTATTGCCCAGGTAGGCTATGGCAAGCCAGAAATTGTTGACAGGTATCATAAGTCTTATAAAAGCGCCAGGAACAAGGCAACAGGACGAACAAAAAAAATCATAATAAACACGCTGGTTGTGCTACTTGCTGCTGCCGTAATCGCAGCAACTGCCGGTGCAGCCGCCCCTAAGATTGCAGTCTTCTTAGTTGGAGGCAAGTTTGCGGGGCTTTCAGGGGCAGCACTTATCAGTGCCAGTCTTGCCTTCCTTGGGGGTGGAGCCGTTGTCGCAGGCGGTGCAGGCATGGCCGGCGGCGTTTTGGTTATTGTCGGAGGCGGGGCCTTGCTTGGCGCGGCAGTCGGTGGCGCAGGAATTGCAGGCAAAGAGCTGTTGTTTGGCGCAAGCCCGGATTTTGCCCTTACATCAGCAGCAAAGCTGGATGTAGTCTTGCGGGAAATCATCCTAAACGAGCAACGGGACATAAAGCTTGCCCAAGCAATTCTTGAAAACTACAAGGAAAACATAGTCCAGCTTCACAGCCAGATTGCCAAGCTGCAACTGGAAAAAGAACGAGACAAGGCGCAGCTTAAAAATATGAAAAAATCGCTGGAGTACATGGAAAGAGTCTTCAAGGACATGAATGTTTTTACATCCTCCTTTGAAATAGGAATGGCAGCATACAACTAGGCCAGGCGGGAGTAAATAGCTCCCAATTCACAATTTAGTCAATGGCGATAATCCTGCAGGCATATGTAGTTTTTAGGGGGAATGAGAGTGGACATAAAGAAGGAATTAATAAACCTAGGCCACGACATCCAAGGGCTGGAAGAGGATGTTCGCGATTTTACCATGGAAGAGAACACCCACCGCAAGGAAATAAACGATATAGCCTTACGCATCCAAAAGCTTGCAAAGAATGCAAAAATCGACATCCCCCTTCACTTCCCACTACAGGATGTTACATTCGAAGAATTGAACATCTTGCTGGACCAATCTCTTGCCGTAGATGAGAAGATATCCAAGTTTCCAAAGCTATCTAATACAGACATGATTATCAGCTGCACCGCCGGGATTGTCGCCGTCATCATTGACGTTTTCCTGGTAGGCACACCAGAAACCGTAAAGATATACAAAGGCGGAGAAAACTTTGACGGCAGCATCCTCACAAAGGCCATAAGAAAACTAGGCGAAGGCCCCCTTGGCGATTTGTGCAAAAAGCTTGAAAAAATCTGCAAAGTTCCATATGACATATCCATAGTAAAAGACGGAATGAACCCCAATAATCATAGGCTTAAAAGCCTCGCTCATGACCCATTCTTTGGGCTGTTTTTTGCCGTGTTCGACATTATTATGAATACTACAACCTTCATCGACAATGATGGGTGCTTGCGCATCCTTCCAAATTCCAGCCACAAATCAAGCCCCATCAAGAAAATATTGTGCGTATTCTACTATATCGGGCATATCGTGTCGGATATTTTTACTGCCCGCGGCATTCCCATTCCAGGCTTTTTTCTGACCCAGTTTTTCACCGGAGATGGCGATGGCAATTCCATTGCTAAGATTGCCGAGGGTATGTATAGGGATGGCTATGACCTAAGGCATTTTGCATCCATGAGCACACCAGTTGTAGTCAAATCCATAATCATCAACTTGTACTTGAGGCTATCTGAGGAAGCGGAGCCCATTACTTTTATGCCCCTGGCTGAAAGAGAAAAACTGGAACTTAATAAAATGCTAAGAAAAGAAAAAATGCATTTTATCGCCAACTCCATAGCTGTAGGGGGCAATGTTGCAAAATTCCTTGCGCCGCCCTATAGCTGCAACCCAAACTCCCTCAATGCACCGGAGTGGCTGGCTTTCATCAAGTCGGGGATAATTATGCTGCGGGCTCAGTTTAGAGACATTGCGCCAGAGCAGGCCTTGAAGAACAGGGGCGATATTGATGCGGGGTGGGATAAGCTATTGCAGCGGCCAAGTATGGATTTTCCGTGTATAATGTATAAACCTGTAGCGTTGCGTATCGGCCGCTCATGCATGTGTATGTATTAACACGTACTATTTCTAATGTATAAATATATATCTGCAATAAGAAAACCCCCTCGCAATCCCGATGATTACGAGGGGGTTTCTACAGGCACCAGCCAGATTCGAACTGGCGAATAAAGGTTTTGCAAACCTCTGCCTTACCACTTGGCCATGGCGCCACAAAACTACAATACCATCATATGCAAAACTGCAAAGCACTGACAGCCCACCGCATTATATTCACTTGCAAACCTGCTGTCAAATATGCCACAATCGTTTGCATAATCCATATTTACGCATACGCTGACAATATCAGTTATATATACATCCCCCACGTTGCAAAAACCAAGGATTTTGTTATAATCCCGTTGCCATATATAAGTAATCCTAGTTGAACACAGTAAAAGCGAGACGAGAAATCCGTATGCTTCTAATAGGGTTCAACTCAATTATCTTTACACGAAATTAAGCATAAAGCTATTTTCACTTATAATGTGAAGCAACGAAAGGGGAATTTTTATGACACAACTAAAATCCGAAGGCCCTGGCGCAATCCGCATAGCAGACGATGTGCTGGCCGTTATTGCAGGTACAGCGGCCCTGGAGGCCGAAGGGGTAGCCGGTTTGGCCGGATACTACTCCAGCGATATCAACAACAAAGCCGTTCGCAAAAATATGACTAAGGGCGTTGCAGTCAAGGTAACCGGAGACTCGGTTAGGTTTCATGTAGCCATTAGCGTAAAATTTGGCACAAAGCTGCAAGATGTAAGCATGGAAGTTCAACAGCGGGTCAAGGGCGCAATCGAGACCATGACAGGCCTGGAAGTGGCCGAGGTCAACGTAAGTGTTGGCGCGCTGGTAGACGAAAACAAGCGCCGGATGTGAGCAAAGTGACGAAAACAAGCCGCTCCGATGCCCGCCGCCACAGCTTTGCCATTATATTTCAGCTGCCCTATCACCAACCAATAGCCAAGGAAAATGAGGCAGAAACCCTAGCCTGGCTTAAAGCCTTTTACTACGATTATCTGGACGAAAGCAACGCACGCCCCACAGGCCGGGACGATGAATACGTTGACAGGGTAATCTGGGGCAGCCTGGAAAACCTGGCCCAGCTTGACGGCGTAATAGAAAACTTCCTAAAAGGGTGGGAACTTTCCCGTCTCAACAGGGTTGACCTTGCCCTGCTTAGACTAGCAATCTACGAGATGCTACGGGAGCCAGATGTCCCCTTTGGTGTAGCCGTAAACGAAGCTGTAGAACTGGCAAAAGTCTATGGCAGTGATGAATCCCCTGCCTTTATCAATGGTGTGCTGGGCAATGTAGCCCGCGAAATAAAAGGTGCAAACCGTGGCCAATAGTGCAGCGCGCCAGATTTTTACCATAGGCCAGGTAAACCGCTATGTAAAACAGATGCTGGAGGCCGACGCCTTGCTGGCGGGGTTATATATTGAAGGGGAAGTCTCCAACTTCAATGCCCATTCATCTGGACATTTGTACTTCACCCTCAAGGATGCATCTGCAGCTATAAGCAGCGTAATGTTCGCAAAAGCCGCCGCAGGGCTGCCGTTTTCGCCAAAAAACGGCCAAAAGGTCATTGCCTTTGGGCGCTTATCTTTGTACGAAAAATCCGGCCAGTATCAGTTATATATAGAGCATATGGAACCGGCAGGCATAGGCGGCCTGCAACTGGCTTTTGCCCAATTGATAGAAAAACTACAAGGCCAAGGCCTTTTTGATGAAGACCGCAAAAAGCCTATCCCTGCCTATCCCGCCTGCGTAGCCGTTATCACCAGCCCAACCGGTGCGGCCGTCCAGGATATTATTAAGTTAGTGCGTCAGCGCAATCCTGCAATCAAGCTGGTTATTGTGCCAGCCTTGGTGCAAGGCCAGGACGCCGGGGCTGACATTGCCCAGGCCATAAAGGACGTAAATGTATGGGGCGAGGCCGATGTGATAATCCTAGGCCGTGGCGGAGGTTCGATTGAGGATTTATGGGCCTTTAACGAGGAAATAACCGCACGTGCCGTTGCGGAATCCAAGATACCCATAATATCCGCAGTGGGCCACGAAACCGATATTACCATCACGGACTTTGTTGCCGACCGCCGGGCCCCAACCCCAACAGCCGCCGCCCAGATTGTGGCCTATGACCATGCCCAGGCACTGGCCTATCTGCATGAGGCATATAGCCGTCTGCACAAAGCCACCAAAGATGAAATCTCCAACCGTCATGCCGAAGCAAAGGGCTTGCTGGCCCAGTTATGCGCACAGTTGACGTATAGACTTACCACTGAAAATCAAAAACTGGCCCATAGCTCAGCCCTACTGGAGAAAGTGTCGCCATATGCAGCGTTTAGGCGTGGATTTGCCTTAGTGCAGGATGAAGCCGGTAAGGCCGTGACCAGCGTGAAGTCACTAAGTGCCGGTGAACATCTAACCCTGCAATGGGCTGACGGCAAGGCTGTTGCGGAGATAAAAAATACCTCTGAGTCTATATAGCATATAGCAGCTGCATTTGAATACTCAAGTATCAAACATCGCAAAATCGCTTTTATCCAAAAGACCAAAACCCAGAGGTATCGCTTTTTCCAAAAGGACCAAAACCTCGAACCATTACTCTATCCTAAGGCATCAGCACCTGTGCATAATCGCTTTTGGCAATATCTCAAAAGCGGAAACCAATATAAGAGGAACCCAAAATGCCCAAAAAAGAATTAAAATTCGAGCAAGCCCTATCCCGTCTTTCCGATATAGTGGAAGCAATAGAAGATGGCGAAACCACCCTAGACAACGCAATCAAGCTCTACAAAGAAGGTCTTTCCATTGCCCAAAACTGCGGCGACATACTGGGAAAATATGAGTCGGAAGTGCTTACCCTGCAAAAAAACGCAGATGAGGCTTTTACCCTTGCACCATTCCAACCAGCCATGGAGGCAAAATCATGCATGACTATGTAATCCCAATCAACAACCGACTAGCCAATCTACTATCAGAAATTAATGAGCCACGGCTATACGAAGCAATGGCCTATACTACCCTAGGTGAAGGCAAGCGTCTCCGCCCTCAGCTTCTTCTTGCAACCTGCCAGGCCCTAACCGGCGGCTACAGCGATGCCGCACTAGATTTTGCCTGTGCAATTGAGATGATTCACGCCTACTCTCTGGCCCATGATGACCTTCCGGCAATGGACAACGACGACTTCCGCCGTGGCAGGCCCACATGCCACAAAGCCTTTGACGAGGCGACGGCAATACTGGTTGGAGACGGCCTGCTAAGCTTTGCGGTGGAAGTGATGGCACGCCACATAGCTGATGCATCCCCCAAAAGCCAGCAAGCCGCAAGGGCATTAAACTGCGTAATCAAAGCCGCAGGGGCCAATGGCATGGTAGCAGGCCAAGTGTCGGATATACAAAACGAAGGCAAAGAAATAAACGCATCCACCCTGGCTGTCATCCACAGGCGCAAAACCGGCTGCCTGATAACCGCCTGCTTTGAGGCCGGGGCCATATTTGGCGAGGCCGAAGCGTCAACAATCACCAAAACTGTAAAGCTGGGCAACATGGTAGGCCTGGCATTTCAAATAAAGGACGACATACTAGATGTAACTTCCTCAGAAGAAAACCTGGGCAAACCCATAGGCAGTGATGTCAAAAACAAAAAAAATACCTATGTAACTGTACATGGCCTGGAAAATGCCGAAGCCGAATATCAGCACCTAAGCATGGCAATTATGGAAGTATTGGCCGACATAACCTTTAAAACCGATGCACTGGATAAACTGGTGACCATGACCCTCACAAGAAAAAAATAGCCCATAGGTGAAACACGATATGCAAACAGAAGATAAAATACGATATGCAAAATTTGCGATGGTTTTTACAGCAGTGCTGGTATTTGCAATACTAGCTGGCTTGCTGGGGATACGGGCTTCCAATGGGTATGACAGCACATCCCAAGGCACAACTGATACCTCTGGTTCATCACAGGACACGTCATCCGACTCAGCACAGTATCAAGCATCTGAGTCAACACAGGGCACAGCGTCCGGGGCATCATCTGCCACATCACCAGATACAGCGCTACAATCAACTGTGCCCCCACTCGTAATACCAACACCATGGCCAACACCAGCTCCCCCACTCTTCCCTGCAGGGCTAAGCCTTCTTGCTGCAGAGAACCAAGCCGAAATCGCCCCCCATTTGGAAGCTGTAATCTTCAACGCAAGATTCCTATTCACCCCCACTTATGAAAATAGCGGCCAAATCGTACATCCTCATGTCCTTTTCTTTGAGGAAAAATTCATGGGCTTTCATTATATAATGGCAATGACGCCATACCCATTTTCAAACAATAGGTACAGAAATCCCTCAATACTGGGCTCTCAGGATGGGGTTATATGGCAAGTACCAGAGGGAACGGTAAACCCGGTGGTTGACATACCTGTGGATGGTGGCGGATATTATTCAGAGCCATTTATTTTTTGTAGTGGCGATACACTGGAACTTTGGTTTAGGCACACTCTGGCTGTGGGAGAAGACGGGCAACGACTGCCACGAAACTCGCATAACAGAGTATACCGGTCAATCTCGAATGACTTGCAAAGCTGGAGCGACCTAGAAATAATGCTAGACTGCCCCGATGCCATGGATCATTTTATGAGCAAAGTGGTTATGTATAATAATGGAACCTATCGGCTATGGTATACCAATTTTAGTTCGCGGCTATATTTTATTCAGTCACATGACTTAGAAAATTGGAGCGTACCGGAAAGGGTAAGGGCCGACCTAGGCGGCCTGGGCATATGGCATCACGATATCGTGTTTACAGGCGAACAGTATGAGGCCTTACTTACCGGCGTCGATTGGGGCAATAGTCCAGAGTTTAGACTGTTTCATACGGTTTCATATACTGGGTTGGATCTTGGTGTAGGCCGGGAAATTATCATTCAAGATATCAGTCCCGAGTTGGAAGCCATGACAGTTCACAAATCCACATTTGTGAAGATAGACGGGGTTTACCAGATGTACTTTGCGGTTTTTGGCCTCAATAATGCATGGCGGTTGTTTTATTTCGAAATAGCCGAGGAAAACCTGCATATGCTGTTTGCCGACACCCAGTAGTCGCATCACAAACAGCAGTACTAATCTCAGAAAATCACATTGACAACTGAGCGAAAAATTGGTGGCATTAAGCCATCTTAAGCGATGTATTGACATAGATCTACGAAATAGGGAGATGAGAAAGTGAACGGCAACGCAATAACCACACTACTAAGCAACCGGCACTTACTTACTGCCCTTGCCGCAATGGCCCTGGCCCAGATTTTGAAAGTCTTGTTTGACCGGTGGCGCACAAAGTCATGGACAAAGGCACTGTTTTTCAGTACCGGTGGGATGCCAAGCTCCCACAGCGCCCTATCCATGGCCGTGACAGTTTCCATCGGGATAAACGAAGGCTTTGGTACGCCGATATTTGCTGTAAGCGGGGTACTGGCCCTTGTGGTTATGCACGACGCGGCAGGGATTCGTCGTGCGGCAGGCAAGCAGGCCGAAGCTATAAATTTTTTGTTTTCCAAGCTGGAAGACCAGGGTATCAAGCTAGACAATAAGCTCAAGGAGCTCCTTGGGCATAGGCCAATTGAGGTTTTTGCCGGGGCTATACTAGGGCTGTTGGTGGCTATTGGGGTGGATAATTTCTTCCCTGCGTAAGGCACGGGCACTTGTGCAACAAACCTCCACAAATATTGCTTTTGTCAATAGTGAAACAACTATTTATAGTCAATACTAACAAACTCAAGGATGAAAATATGCTATTAGACCGTATAACTACCCCCAAAAAACTAAAGCGCCTATCCTATGATGCACTGGAACAGCTAGCTGCAGAAATCCGGGATTTTCTGGTACAAAGCATTGCCGATACCGGCGGGCATCTTGCCAGCAATCTAGGCGTAGTTGAGCTGACCCTGGCCCTGCACAAGGTCTTCGACTCCCCCAAGGATAAAATCATCTGGGATGTAGGGCATCAGTCCTATATACATAAAATAATAACCGGCAGGAAAGACCGCTTCCATACCCTGCGTAAGCTGGACGGCCTAAGCGGCTTCCCCAAAACCTGCGAAAGCGAACACGATGCCTTTGGTACGGGCCATAGCTCCACCTCTATTTCTGCTGCCCTTGGGCTGGCAATGGCCAGGGACTTGCAATACGGAGACGCAAGCCCCCACGGCAAGGCCTATGGGCCTAAGCGCGAAAAATGCTGCCCTAAACGAGAAAAAGTGATAGCCGTAATAGGCGATGGCTCCATGACTGGCGGCCTGGCCTACGAAGGTCTAAACAACGCAGGCCGCTCCGACACGGATTTAATCGTAATACTTAACGATAATCAAATGTCTATCGGAGAAAATGTAGGGGCAATTTCCCGCCATCTCAACGACATCCGCACAGGCCCCTTATATCTTGGAGCCAAGCAAGATATCCACCGCCTACTGGACAAGCTGCCAATCGTGGGGCCGCGGCTGTCTAGCGGGATAGAGTCTGCAAAGGCAGCACTCAAATATCTGCTGCTGCAAGGCGTATTATTCGAAGAAATGGGCTTCCGCTACTTTGGCCCGGTGGATGGTCACAACATCCCAGCCCTTGTAAATGTACTAAGGGGCATACGGCAAATCCGCGGCCCGGTACTGGTTCATGCCATGACCAAGAAGGGCAAGGGCTACGAAAGTGCTGAGAAAGCCCCCATACGCTTTCACGGAATCGGGGCCTTCAATGTAACCACAGGCAAGCCCATGGGCGGCAGCACCGTACCGTCATATACCGATGTCTTTTCCAACGCCCTGGTACGCCAAGCCGCAAAAAACAAGAAAATCGTGGCAATAACCGCGGCAATGTCCAGCGGCACTGGACTAGAGCCGTTTAAGGCCCGGTTCCCCAAGCGATACTTTGATGTAGGTATTGCGGAAGGCCATGCTGTTACTTTTGCGGCAGGCCTTGCAAAGGCTGGGTTGCGGCCTGTTGTGGCGGTTTATGCCTCATTTTTGCAGCGGGCTTATGACCAAATCATACATGACGTCGCCCTGCAAAACCTTCCCGTTATCTTTGCGATAGACAGGGCCGGCATTGTGGGCGAAGACGGGGAAACCCACCAAGGGATATACGACCTTGCCTATCTTTCCCATATCCCCAATATGACGGTAATGGCCCCAAAAGACGGTGACGAGCTTACCGCGATGCTGGGCTTTGCACTGGCCCATGACGGCCCAGTGGCAATAAGGTATCCCCGGGACGCAGCCCCGACAAGTGAGGCGTTACATGACAAAACAAAAGCAGCGCTACAGGGCGATGAAAAGACAGCACCCATGACAAAGGCCGCACCACAAAATAAGGCCAGGGCAACACCAATTTTATATGGCCGCGCCGAGACAATTGTCAAAGGTGAGAATATTGCACTGGTATCTGTGGGCACAATGATGAAAACCGCCTTGGAAGCCACAGAAATCTTACAGGGTGCAGGCCACAACCCCAGCATCTACAATGCCAGGTTTGTAAAGCCGCTAGACATGGGACTGGTAAACAGTCTAGCCGGGTATAAGTATATATTTGTTCTGGAGGACGCGACTAGGATTGGCGGATATGGCTCACGGCTGCTAGAAGCCCTGCTCACAACCGCAAGCCCGCCTCACTTCCACACCTTCGCCTTCCCCGACACTTTCATAGAAGCAGGCCAGCGGGAAGAGCTTTTTCAGCGCTACAAGCTAGACGCCAGCAGCATTGCCAGCCACATACTCCAAACCCTACAAAAAAACCAGTGACACAAACCAACACAACACTTGGATTTATGCAAAAACTATGCAATAATATGCACCGTAATATGCGAAAAAGCGGGCAACGCCCCATTCCAAAGGAGAAATAAGAAATGGCAAACAGAAAGCATCAAAACTTAGAAATCGAACGTCAACTAAAACACCGCAAGTACGTCTTCCGGGCAATAACCCTGGCCATAACCGCCGTACTGCTGGTGGCCGCTATCATCGGCATCTGGACTGTGCAAGACCGCAGATGGATTATGCGCTATGACAATGGGCGTGTAGCCACCGGTGACTTTAGAATTTTGTTTGAACACAACTGGGAAGGCAATCCCGCAGCAAGAGAAGCAGCCCTTACCAGCCTGCAATCCATAGTAGTGCTCCGCGACCGGGCCGCAGCCCATAACGTGGACTTCACGCCAGAAGAGCGTGCACACGCCGACGCAATTGCCGCCAGCATAAGGCAGATGTACACAACCCACGACAATGTAGACCTGATACGCTTCATAAACAACCAACGCCTTGGGGAGCTATTTCTCACAACCCCGCTGGTAGAGCGTCTGATAGATATCTACGAGCCCTACTACACCATAGACGAAGAAGAGTTTGCCGCCCAGCTTGAAACCTATCTGGAAGCAAACCTAATAAACCACCAGGATTTCCAAGTGCTATTCGTAACCCGCGAGACTGAAGAAGAAGCCTATGAAGCCCTAGAAATGCTAGAGACCATGAGCTTTGAAGAGTTAGTGCGCGCAGGCACCGACTGGGACTGGGTAGATCCCGATGAAGAAATCGAACCCTTTGCTCTAACAGACATCGAAACAGGCGGCATACTGGCACAGCTAGAGCAGATGATGATGACGCCAGAAGACAGGGAGCAACTGCTGGCCCTGCAAGAAGGCGAAACATCAACCCCTATCATGGTGTGGGATTTTGAAGTAACCGGCGCACCACTATATGTAATAGTGCATATGGTTTACGTAGGCGAAGCGCCAGATGTCGCAGATGTAGAAGCCTCCTACAGAGAACGCCTAATAGAAGAAGGCCGCAATGACGCCTTCTTTGACCGGGTAATGTCTTGGGTAGACGAAGCCAACTTTGTAATCAATCAGCGTGGCTATAATACAGTATGACCGCCGGCATAGTCGCCAATAAGGACAAAGATCCAAGCCGAACCTATACTAATAAGGTCCGGGATTTCCTGGAAGCCCGAGGCGTGACAATAGTCCCCGATGGCCAAAAGGCCGACTTCTGGGTAGTCCTCGGCGGCGATGGTACTATGCTTAAGGCCTCACACCAGGCTGCGGTTTTGGATGTGCCGCTTCTTGGCATAAATCTGGGCAATATGGGCTTTCTTACAGATGCAGATAAGGAAGACGGCTTTGCATCACTAGAAAAAGTCCTTGCAGGGGACTACGAAAGCCAAAAGCGGCTGATGTTAGTAACTTGTGTGGCTTCGATGAGGAATCTCCAAAACACCCCCACGCATTCAGATACAGATGAAACTGATCCTGAGCTATTTCGCCATGATACCGGCCTTGCCCTGAATGAAGTATTTGTTGGCAGCGCCACAGGCGGCTTAGCCAATTTTTCGGTTTTCGTAAACAACATCCACATGGACGATATCAGGGCAGATGGCATTATAGTAGCCACCCCAACCGGTTCCACCGCATACAATCTATCCGCAGGGGGCCCCATTCTGGCCCCCTACGGTGATACCATAGTAATAACCCCAGTCTGCCCTCACAGCCTAAGTACCCGCCCATGGGTAATCCCCGCCACAGACAAGGTACGCATTGTCCCTGGACACCCGGCAGCACTGGTACAAGACGGTGAAAAGCTTGCCGAAATCCCGGATGGCTGCGGCATAGACATCGCCCGCGCCCCAGTTAACTGCACAATAATCAAAACCACCAGCGTACATTTTTATGAAATACTGCGAAAGAAGAAAATCCTATGAAATCAAACAGACATGCGGCTATTTTGCAGCTTATCCAGCAAAAAGACATCTCCAGCCAAGGGGAGCTAACCCAGGCCCTGGCGGATGCTGGTTTCAATGCGGCCCAGTCCACCATAAGCCGGGATATCCGAGAGCTTGGTCTTTCTCTTGAGCGCTACCCCTCAGGCCTAAAATACGTGGCCTCGGCCAAGCGCAACTTGGACGTGCTGTTGAGGGAAAGCCTAGTTTCTGTTGCCAACGCCGGGCATACTTTAGTAATCCGTACCCGCAGCGGCATGGCAATGGCTGTAGCCCTTGCTTTAGATGAAATGGAGTTTCAGGAAATCCTGGGTTCAGTGGCAGGGGATGACACGGTGCTATGTGTGGCAAGGACTGTGGAAGAGGCGGAAAAGCTGGTGCAGACCCTAGGTCCAACAATCTGATACTGGTTGTCGGTGTGACTTTCTGAGATTCGTATACCAATCTCGAAAGTCAACGCCGCCAACGCATCGCAAAAAACGGCTTAAAGCCGCCGATTTTCCGCTTGGTTGTCGGAGTGACTTTCTGAGATTCGTATGAGCTGTACAAACAACGCTGCATATGTAGGAGGTTGAAAATGATATCAACCCTAAGTATAAGAAATGTAGCATTAATAGACGAAGTAGAAGTAACCTTCGGCCCGGGCCTCAACGTGCTAACGGGTGAAACCGGCGCGGGCAAATCCATAGTGGTTGACTCCATAAACTTCCTATTAGGCCAGCGTCCCGGCAGGGATTTTGTCCGTTCAGGGGCAGACTTTGCCGCCGTACAAGGCATAATAGAAGTGGAAGACCCGATACTAATACAGGCCCTTTCCGGCATGGGTATAGACCTTGCCGGAGAGGGCCAATTGCTTCTTGAACGCACAATCCAGGCCGGTGGCAAATCCATCTGCCGCATAAACGGCCGCACCGTAACAGCCAGTATGCTAAAGGACGCTTGCGCCCTGCTGGTAGACGTCCACGGCCAGCACGAGCATCAGTCCCTGCTAGATAGCAACAAGCAAATGGCCCTACTGGATCAATTCTGCGGCGAAGAAATGACAGCCCATAAGGCCACCTTGGAAGACCTACTTAGGACATACAAAGAAAACGCCCGAGCCTTAAAAGAAATCCAAGGCGTAGGCAATCAACGTTCCGAGCAGATTGAGATATGGAAGTTCCAATTATCAGAAATAGAAAAGGCTGCCCTAGTCCCCGGTGAAGAGGAAACCCTAACCGCCCGCCAAATCCGGCTATCAGCAGCAGAAAAGCTAACAACCAACACCTCCAATGCCCTATACCTACTATATGGCAGCGAAGGCTCCGCAATGGACAAAATCTCAAATGCCAAGGCCAGAATAACAGACCTAGCCCGCCTAGACCCAGCCAAAGAGCCCCTGATGGTATCCCTAACAGAGGCCGAGGCCCAGCTAGCCGACATCTGCCAAGAGCTAAGAGCCTACCAAGACGAGCTGGACGCAGACCCAGCCGCACTAGACAAAATCGAGTCCCGCTTAGACACAATATACCGTCTAAAAAAGAAATACGGCCCAACCTTAGAAAACGTACTGGAAAAGCAAGCCCAGCTAACCCAAAACCTAGACAACCTAGAAAACAGCGAGCTGGAAATAAAACGCCTGCAAGGCGTAATGCGAGGCCTGTCGGCCCAGATAACCATGGTGTGCGATGCAATGCACAGCCTCCGGGACAAATGGGGCCAGCATATCTCTGCCCAAATCCAAGAAGTGCTCCGCGACCTGGGTATGCAAAGCGCACAGATAGCCATAGGCATCTCCCGCAAAACAGCCTTCGGCCCCGATGGCAACGACCAAATAGAATTCCAAATATCCCCCAACCCTGGGGAGCCCCTAAAGCCACTAAAACGCATAGCCTCCGGCGGCGAAATGTCCCGGGTAATGCTGGCAATAAAAACCGTACTGGCCGACGCTGACCGCATTGGTACAGTTATCTTTGACGAAGTGGACGCAGGGGTAAGCGGCCGCACCGCCCAGCAGGTGGCCCAAAAGCTGAATGTCATAAGCCGCAGCCGGCAAATATTATGTATAACCCACCTGCCCCAGATTGCCGCAATGGCCCATACCCATTTCAGGATTGAAAAGGCTACGGATAGCGGCAGGACTGTCACCTCCGTAACCGCCCTTGAGTTTGAGCAGATGATAGCAGAGCTGGCTCGGCTTATTGGCGGGGCAGAGATTACTTCTGCTACTTATGGGGCCGCTATGGAGATGAAGCAGCAGGCTCGGGTGATTGGATTACAGTAGAATGTCACAAACCCACGACATCCTACTGTCGGTAAAATATGGTCAATGGATTTAAAGTTGTCGGTAAAGCTCATTAATATCCAATCCATTGATACTGCATACATCCTTAACGATATTATGGAGAACACCGATTTTTATTGGCCTATGATTTAGAAATGTATGCGAATTAGCGAAGGCAATTCTGATTCCTTAAAGTGACATTTAACTGCATCACGCAGCATGGACGGAAGTTCTCCGTATTCATCACATTGGCTATATATTGAATGACCTATAGCTTGGGCTTCATACCCGCCGTCCAGTGATTCAACCACTGTAAAAATAATCTCACTTGCCATATTGAACCTCCCAATTAATGACACAATCTCTCTGTAAAACTTGTGTTGCATTAAACTCATATGTCATAGATTCCCCCCAGTTAATCTATCAATGCACTCAGAATCTTTCATGCTGCACCAGCAGATACCGACTGTTGCTGCGCTCAGGTTTTTACTCAGGTATAATACCCGATGGTATTGTCTTGTTTTGAAAATCATTTGCATAGTAAGCAAGAATACGCATTCTGTTTTCTGCTCGCCTTAACGTGTGCCCTCCCTTGGATATCAATGCCAATAAGCGATGCTCCTCAATAACCTCCTTAGAGTATCCATCAAACACACGCTCTACCTCTTGTGCCTTTGCTGACGAAAAGGCTGAAAGTTTCTTATTTATAGCATCAAGTGCAACCAGGCTCCTCACAGCATCAACATGATAATCAATGAAGCCAAGAGAAGCTGTGAGCAAGAAAAACTTCATAAAGCGCACATTAGACCTAACTAGGTTATGAGGTATGACTAATGATGTAATGAAATTAATTTTCTCAATTAATGTATTACAACGCTGTTCAGCTTCAGGCTTAAGGCTTGTAAAATCAGTTGCATATTTTATGACTTCTTTATCTAAAGCCCCAAAACCAACCACACCTTCTAATAGACCTAGCACACTATAGAAAGCTCGATCAAATTGTCTCCTGTCATTTGGAAAACCTAAGATTCGCAGGAGTTTGTTCTTGTCCACTATTCTATCTAGATACGATTCCAATCCTGTGCTTGGGATAGACTTAATCATTTCGCCAGCCCTTAAACGTTCATGATTTTGTAGATACTTGAAATATTCAGAAATCTCGTCATCACTTGAGTTTGTAATGTTTGTGATAGAAATATTAAATGAGTTAAAGTTTTCTTTTATGGTGTCAGGCAAATGTGAGAACTTTAAAGATATCCGTCCTTTGTTGCTTAGCCTCTTTTTAAGTCTTGTTACTTTTGCATCCGTGTCAGTCCCCATATATTCACAAATATACTTGATGATATTTCTAGCCGTTTCGCCCTGTACACTATGCTCATCATTAGCAAAATCGCGGATTGATGTTAGCCGCTGCTGTCCATCAACCACTTCTTGCATAGCGCCTTTAGAATTTTTATCTGCACGCACACGAAGACTAATATTCCCAATAGGATATCCTTTAATTATACTTAACATCAACTTATCTATAAAATCTGTTCCCCATATAAATCCACGTTGATAGGGGGGCTGTAAATCAATACCATCTCTTTTATTACTGTTCTTAACCTGATTCATAATGGTTTGTATAGGTCTTGAATCGTAAGAAAATGCCATAATATTTGCCATGAATGCACCTCCATAATCGGTATTTAGCTATGTGCGCATCATATCATGCAAAATCACATTGTCAACAGGGCCAACAGTATTAACTGGAAAATTCGGATAATTTACGTTGGGCCAAATGTAAAATGAAATTTTATTGTCATTATAGATGATGACTCATGGGCATGATTCATTTAACCTATAAAATAGACAAAAAGAAGACTTTCGCAACTGAAAAATCCAACAAAAGCTACCTCGCACACTAGTGGAACAGCTGATGAACGTGAGTTCATAATATCCGATTTGGAGACACACGCCCGAACCATTTCTACAGCAAAGATATCCCCCTTCGCTCACACTCGTCCAAAATCCCCTCATCCCAAACCGAAACCTGCACTTCCCCAATATGCCCCTTCTCCAAAATCAGCATACTAAGCCGGGACTGGCCAATCCCCCCGCCAATAGTAAGGGGCAGCTCTCCAGAAAGCAGCATCCGATGATAAAGCAACTCACGCCGGTGGTTACACTCAGCCTCCTCCAACTGTGCTGCCAAGGAAGCCTCGTCCACCCGTATCCCCATAGATGAAATTTCAACAGCTTCCCCTAGCACATCACTCCACAAAATCAAGTCCGCATTAAGGGCCCAGTCATCGTAGTCAGGAGCACGGCTGCCGTGACGTTTTCCACTGGCAAGCTTTCCGCCTATCTGCATTACACATACGGTTTTATTCTCTTTTGTAAACTCATGCTCGCGCTCGTCCGGCGTCAAAGCCGGGTACATATTCTCCAGTTCCTGGGCAGTGATAAAGGCAACATCCCGGCTAAACCTATGGGTCAAGGCAGGATACAAGGCCTGTATATGCTCCTGCGTGTCGCAAATCGTGACGATTATGGCAGATGCGGCCTCCTTCAAGTAGCCAAGATTCCTATCTTCGGCAGAAATAATCTTCTCCCAATCCCACTGATCTACATAAATAGAATGAGTGCTATCCAGCACCTCATCCCGGCGGATTGCGTTCATGTCGGTATACAGACCCTCCCCTAGGGAGAAGCCATACTTTTTCAGTGCCACACGCTTCCACTTCGCCAAAGAGTGAACAATTTGGGCAGTAGTCTTTGCATCCGGGATTTCGAATGCCACCGGTCGCTCTTTCCCGCTTAGATCATCGTTGAAGCCTGTCATAGGCTCCACAAACAAAGGCGCCGATACACGGTGCAAGTTTAAAGCAGCCCGCAAACCGTCTTCAAAGTTGCGCTTTAAGCGTCCTATTGCGGTTTGGGTTTCGTAGGGGGTTAGGATGCTTTTATAGCTTCTTGACGAGAGCGTGTAACTGATAATAATCCACTCCTTAGAGTATGCCACCAGCGGCAAAATATTTGAGCCCTCTCTTATTTTCAGGGAGTATCGAGGCTTTAATTCTATATCTAACCAGGCAATATTAGCTATAAAACCTTACATCAAAATTATGCAACAAATATTCAACTCATATATTTATTTTTTAGTGCATTGTTGACATGCACAAAGATAATGATATACTAACATTGCTAGTGATTGCGAGATTGCGCCCAAAGATGATATGTCATCTCCGCCAACATGAAAGCAGGTGACAATGAATACTGCAAAGCAACCCATATATTTAGATATTATGCACAGCATAAAAAACAAAATCAACAAAAATGAATACCCAACAGGGTACAAGTTTACGGAAGCCGCCCTGGCCAATGATTTCAACTGCAGCCGCATAACAGCAAAGAGAGCCCTGGACGAACTAACGCAAGAAGGGCTTATTGAGCGAAGAAAGGGCAGCGGAAGCTACCTAGCTGACCTTTCCACCCGCTCGGAGGTTGAAGAAGGTAAGAACATTACACTTATTTTCCCCCACGGATACCTGGCAAGCAATCTTATGACATACTTTTACGGTTCTTCCGATATGCTTTCAACAAGGGGATACGTACCAGCAATTATCGCAGGCTCCTCAGACACTGTAACCAGTGAGGAGCTGATATCCCGGGCTGTCACCAACGGTTGTGCAGGCATAATTTTTTATCCAGAGCACAACAGCGACACCACAGAGATGCTTACAACCTTAGCAGTGGAAGACTTCCCCATTGTGGTCATAGATAAGCATTTCCATGGCATCCCGGTCAACACTGTAACATCCGACAATTACGAGGGCGCGCGTGCAGCAATTCAGCTTTTGCATGACAACGGTCACAGAAACATAGCATTTGTATCGGATCACAATATCAATACCCGCTCAACAATAAAAGACAGATTCCTTGGATACGCCATGGTACACAAAGCCAATGGCCTCAAAATCAACCTTGACAATGTTATAAGCGGCTTCAACCTCACACTAAAGGAATCGTATCCCGATGTTTACAATCAAGTTATCGGTATTTTGCCCCTTGCAGGCAACCAGCACGATTTCTTTGAAGATATTATTACCCAACTTATAAATAGAGGCGTCACGGCAATAGTCGGCTCCAACGATCTGGTTGCCATGTACATGGTAAAAACATGTGAGAATATGGGCCTGTCTGTACCGGAGGATTTATCAATTGTCGGATTTGATGACCATATCCTGCTACAGCATATGGGGGTTCCTATAACAACCGTAAGGCAGGATTTTTACGGAATGGGATACCGCGCAGCAGAGCTGCTTATGAAAAAAATAGACCATCGAACCATGCCAGCAGAAACAATTGTAATGCCTGTAGAAATTGTGGAGCGAACATCTATAAAAACGCTCATGCCTGACTAGGAGGTATTATGCAATCGAAGAGACGAAACCACCTTCTAAGACGAATGCGGCCCTATGCCATGATGTATGTCATGCTTATCCCGGCTATTGCCATTGTGGCGATATTCAGCTACGGCCCCATGTATGGCCTGCAAATGGCCTTTAGGAATTTCAACCTAGGCTTAGGCATATGGAATAGCCCCTGGGTGGGACTTAGGCATTTTCAGACTTTTCTATCGACGCCTGGGGCCATACGCGCCCTTAGGAACACGGTAATCATAAGCATGTACCACCTGATATTCGGGTTTCCTGCGCCGATACTTCTGGCCATTATTTTCAACGAAATAGGCAGCAAGTATTTCAAGCGGGTGTCCCAGTCCGTGTCATATCTCCCCCACTTTGTATCTTGGATTATTGTGGCTGGGCTTATGAATAATTTCTTTTCCCCTACAACAGGCATTGTCAATAACATTATTGTCAGATTTGGGGGTACACCCATATTTTTTATGGCAAGCACAACATGGTTTAGGTTCATGCTTGTTGTCACAAATATCTGGAAAAGCGTAGGTTGGGGCTCTGTTGTATTCCTTGCCGCAATTGCCGGAATAGACTCCACATTGTATGAGGCAGCCATAGTGGATGGCGCCTCCCGTATCCAGCGCATTAGGCATATTACATTACCTCAGCTTTATCCGGTTATCAGCATCATGTTGATATTTAGTCTTGGCGGCATTATGAATGCAGGTTTCGACCAGATATTTAACTTATACAACCCCCAAGTTTTTGAAGTGGCGGATATCCTGGATACATATGTCTTTAGGATGGGCCTGGTAAACATGAATTACAGCTTTGCCACAGCAGTTGGCCTATTTAGGTCTGGGGTTGGATTTGTGCTTGTTGTTACTGTCAACCAACTAATACGCAAGCTTAACCCCGACTCACGGGGAATACTTTTCTAAGGGGGCCGATATGGACGATTCTGTACGAGAAACCAGCGGAACCGGCTTTGCAGTAAGGGACAGCCTTGGAGATAGGATATTCACCGTTGTCTGCTATGTAGTTGTTGTATTTATCGTGATAATCACCCTGTATCCATTTTGGGATACCTTTATACTGTCTATTTCCCCTAGGCATGAAGCCTTGCAACCTGGGCTTAGGCTGTTTACACGCAACCCCACGCTTGAAGCCTATCAAAGTGTGCTTAGGTCTGCCGAAATACTCCGCAGCTTTCGCAATGCTATAGTCAGGGTTTTCCTTGGGACCTTTGTATCAATAACTGTGGTCACCCTTGCAGGCTATCCTTTAAGCAAGAGCAACATGCCCTTTGTCCGGCCGATATCATTGTTTTTCCTTTTTACTATGTATTTCAGCGGCGGGCTTATCCCTACCTATCTGCTCATTGTCAATCTTGGGCTTATAAACTCGGTATGGTCTTTGGTTTTGCCGGGTGCAGCATCAGCTTTTAACCTGATAATCATGCGCAGCTTCATTGAAACATTACCGTCAAGCTTGGAGGAATCTGCAACCATTGACGGAGCCAATTTTTTGCAGGTTTGGTACAAGATTATTGTGCCCCTGTCAAAGCCGGTAATCGCCACTGTAATTTTGTGGCAGGCGGTGGCCCATTGGAACGCCTGGTTTGACGCCATGATTTATATGCACGAAAGAGCAAGGTTTACCCTGCCAGTAGTGTTGAGACGGATATTAATAGAGAGCCAAATAGAACAGCTTATGCCCGGCACAGACCTGACTTTGGATGTAACACGTCCGCCGCCAACCCCGGAAACTATTAAGGGTACGGTAATAATGGTCAGCACGGTTCCAATAATTATGGTTTATCCGTTTTTGCAAAAATACTTTACTAAGGGTGTACTCCTTGGCGCGGTAAAGGGGTGATAGGTACAGATTTTGTTTTACGATAAGAACACTTGCCATGATCAATCGAAAGGAGAAAGAAAATGAAAAAGCAAAAAATGTTTCTAGTACTGATGATGCTGGCACTGGCTATTGGATTAATGGCAGCCTGCCGCAGCGACGAGCCAGCTCAGGAAGCACCTCCTGCACAGCAAGACAATCAGCAGGCTCAGGCAACTCCGACACCGGAGACAGAGCCTGAAGACGAGCCGGACCGGATTTATGACATCTCGATAGTGTCATGGGTAATGGTTCCGGTAAACGACAACAGTGATTTTGAAAGACGTATCGAGCATTACAACCCAGATGTAAATGTGACATTCATGGCAATAGAGCGGGCCGCATGGCACGATATCATGAATGTCCGCGTTGCCGCAGGTGACATCCCTGACATCATCTACCGGGATGACAGAACTGTCCTTGCCCAGTTTGTGCGCCAAGGCATTCTTGCACCGGTTCCCTTTGAGATGATAGCCCAGCACGCACCTGATGTTTGGCAGGCCGCAAAAGACTATGCAGATTATTACGGCTCAGAAGAAGTTTGGGTTGCCACCCATGTAGATGGCGATAACTGGGGTATCCCCCTGATGCAAGGCAATGTAACTATTTTTACAGACTTCTGGCGCATGGATATGCTAGAGCAAGCTGGTATCTATGAAGTACCTACTACCATAGCAGAAGCAGAGACGGCTTTTGAAGCAATAATTAACACAGACTTTGGCCGGGGTGTCGGCGGCACATGGGGAACCTCATGGCGCGGCGGCGACTGGGCTTCCGAAATGTGGATAAGCGTCCTGGGCGCACATGGCACATTTTATAACAGGTGGTTTATCCAAGACGATGGCGACCTGCGAGTGGGTAGAATGCGCGACGAAATGATGGATGCCCTAGAAACCCTTAACCGCTGGTACGAATCCGGTTTCATCCATCCCGAATTTGTGGCAACAAACTATGCCGGCTTTAGAGGGCAAATTGCTGCCGAAGAAATCGCCTTTATCGTAAGCGGCAACTATGCACGCTATATGCCGCCTGCAGGCTCTTTCTACACAGCTGCAACTGACGGTAATCCCGACGCAAGGCTAGTGGCAAGTCCGCCCCTTATGGGGCCAAACGGCCATAGCGGATACCAAGCCAACAGCATGATAAGCGCAGCCGTAGGCTTTGGTCGCCATCTTCCAAGCGACCCAGATTTGTTTGCAAGAAGCATCCAGCTGGTTAACTTCCTGATGGCAGACACAGACGAAAACCAGTTTGCCCGCTTTGGTGAAAAGGATGTGGACTGGGTTGTTGATGAAGCCACTGGTACACGTGTAAGCCTGCATACAGACCCTAACGATGCTGCGCAGTTTGCCTTCAATGTAACCCCATTTGTGCCCATCCCTGCATTCATGACCCACTACAGGAATGCTTTGCAGCCCTATTACAGCAGATACACCAATGCGGGAACACTGCAAGCTGTAAGGGACTATGTTGTACCCGTCATTTTCTTTGCAAACCCTGAAATCATGTCAACTGCTATTGTTGACGCAGAGCCAATATTTATCAGCGGTGTTCATGACATTATCCGCGGTGACAGGCCCCTAAGCGATTTCCATGTGCTGCGCGACCAATGGTATGCCAATGGCGGACGTCAGCTTACAGACGAAATTAACCGTGCATATAGAGAATTTGGCGATATGATGGCAATCATCGAAGCCGAACTTGCACGGGTAAGGGCTATGACATTTAACTAAAACGTGTTACCAGTAAATCTTTTACTGTAGTTTTCGGATATTATTTAATCCATGTGAATATGGGCTGCTGCAAATTTGCAGCAGCCCTTCTTTTCAGATAAAGCGAGGGTGAAAATGCAAAAGCTACACAATAGTGAAAGCAGTAAACTGCATAAAGGTATATACAGATTTACTTTCGGTGTGCCCGAGCAGCACACTGCTATTACCTATAAGATATTCAGTGCCAAGAATGATGCCCTAAACGCATTGTCTGACAGGGACATGCCTTTCGACATAAGCGAGGCTGAGTTTAAAGAAACTCCCGCCGGCTGTGTGTTAAAACTGCCTCTTTGCATCCATGAGGAGATATATGGCTTTGGCTTGCAACTCAAGGGCTTTCGCCACACGGGCCACAAAAAGCATATTAGGCCCAATGCAGATCCCCTATCCAACAGTGGGGACAGTCATGCTCCCGTGCCGTATTATGTATCCACAAAGGGCTATGCCGTTCTTGTTGATACTGCCCGTTATGCTTCGTTCTACTGTGGGCATACACATTCGCGAGGGGCTGGCAAGGCTGTGGTTGATGAGATGAGCAAGAAGCCTGCAACCAGTGAGGAAGTGCTTTACACTGCACAGGTTAAAGATAAAAAACGGGCAAAAATGCTTATTGAAATACCTGTGGCTAAAGGCGTGGACATTTATGTTTTTGCAGGGAAGAACATGCTGGAAGCTGTGCAAAAATATAATTTATTTTCTGGCGGTGGGGCGCTTTTTCCTGAGTGGGCTCTTGGTGTATGGTATCGAAGCTTTACCAGGTCATCTTCAGAGGACTGGATTCGTCTGCTCAAAGGGTTTGTAGAAAAAGACTTGCCATGTTCTGTATTTGGGCTAGAGCCGGGCTGGCAGTCTGAGGCCTATCCCTGCTCCTATGTATGGGATAAAAAGCGAGGCGAAAAGTATAAGGAGTTCTTAGCCTTGGCGTCACAGCATGGCATCAAGGTAAACCTATGGGAACACGCCTTTGTGCATCCGTCCTCGCCAATCTATGACGATATGCTATCCCAAAGCGGCGACTATGATGTATGGAAGGGCTTGGTTCCGGATTTTGCAACCGAGGAAGCCCGGCGTGTTTTCATAGAGCATCATAAAAAGCTGGTAGCAGAGGGCATAAGCGGTTTCAAGCTCGACGAGTGCGATGGCAGTGATTTTACCAATGGATGGTCTTTCCCCAACAGTGCGGAATTTCCGTCAGGGCTTGATGGAGAGCAAATGCATTCTCTTTTTGGGATGCTTTATCAGCAGGTTATCCATGCCCTTTATGATGAACCTGCAGTTCATCTTGTACGTAATTCACATGCCTTTGCCGCACCGTATCCATTTGTGCTGTACAGCGACTTATATGGCCACAAGGATTATATCCGCGGAATGGCCAATATGGGTTTCTCGGGCCTTTTATGGACCCCCGAGGTACGCATTGCCGAGAATTTGAGGGACTATATCCGCCGGCTACAAACAGTGCTGCTATCCCCGCTTATGCAAGTGGATGCCTGGTTTATACCAAATCCGCCGTGGTTCCAGATTAACAGGGCCAAAAATAACGCCGGGGAAGAGATGGAAAACTCCGAAGAGGTTACAAATATAACCCGGGATTTGTTTAAGCTGCGTGAGCGACTTGTGCCAATGTTAAAGGAAAACTTTGATAAATACAGAGAGACCGGTCTGCCGCCATTCCGTGCCCTTATTTTGGATTATCCAAACGACACAGAAGCTTATGATATAGAAGACCAATACATGATAGGTGACAGCTTTATGGCAGCCCCTCTTACTGCCGAATGCGATACGCGAAAATTCTATATTCCCGAAGGAGAGTGGATGCTTTTTGGCACATGCGAAATCTTTACTCCAGGTTGGCACGAGAGGGAATTTGCATTGACGGAAGTCCCATTGTTTGAAAAGAAATTTACCAAGTGGAAGCTGACGTAAAATTGCCGAAGGGTGGAACTTGTCATGAGGATAAACAGCCAGCTGGTAAGCAAATTAAAAACTGCAGCAGCACAAGATACCTATCTCAAAAGCAACCTGGATGAATATATAGACAGCTTCTCCATGCTTGATGACAAAGCAGTTAGTCAGCGCCTAAAAACCATGGCTGAGCTACGCAAGCGGTCAGAAGAACATGGCGGCACAAAGGTACACCGCTATGGGGCTGCGGCAATAGATATGTCCCGAGATTGCATTGGGTTAAGCCTGGCATGGCACACAGAAAACAAGGACGGGTATGTAAGTACCCTCAAAAAACTGCTGGAGGCTCTTTGTCAAGCACCGGATTGGGTTTTCCAAGGTAAGTATGATGGCTTTGATGCCGATTTACGTACAGCGGACATAGGTGTCAATGTTGCAGTTGCCTATGACAGCATGAAGGAGCTTTTTTCCGATGAGGAAAAAGCCCAGATAATCGATGCATTAATGCAGAAATGCATACTGCCCATCTACAACGAGTGGGTCAATCCAAAAACCCGCACCCA
>Ga0123355_10000900_pt1 | contig 41174 bp, 40 predicted proteins | sample TergutEmb28metaG_3_FD_89872 | JGI IMG/M metagenome (GOLD analysis project Ga0123355, IMG submission 89872) | Embiratermes neotenicus P1 segment gut microbial communities from Petit-Saut dam, French Guiana - Emb289 P1 | ecosystem: Host-associated > Arthropoda: Insects > Digestive system > Gut ...
CCATGATGTATAAATGAGTATATCCCGGAAGGCGAAATTTTTTCTCTCGCAGTTTTTCCAATATCCTATCGCAAAGGCGATGGTCATACGGTGCAAAATATTTCATTCCTATATTGTCAAATTGATAATAAAGTCGTATGTCTTGAATAAGTCTCTTTTTTTCAGCAAGGCTCTGTTCACGCTTGATTCTCTCTTGATGATTTCGTTGTATACATTCCTGACGCAGAAGCGATTCATAACGCCAGTGTAATTCCCACATATCGCCTGTCTGTAGTTCTTCTTCCAATTGAAGCAAAGACGTTTTGATTTTTGTTGTGTCAAGGTGGTCATCTTTTTTCTTCTTAGAAGCTATAATGTCAAATGCTTTATGAAGTAGTACGAAAACACCTGCTAAACTGCTACCTCTACTTTCTTGCTCATTCACAAGCAAAATAATCCTGACCATGTTCTTACCCCGATAATATATCGGCAATTTGCCGTACCAGTCAATGTGTTCTATACTTTCCGCTTTGGGCGGTAGAAATGTCAATTGGATTTCGATTTCTTGATACGGAAGCGCTATATTTTCATTTTGAAATTTATCCGAAACGGCTCGACATAGATAAGTAAACGGCTCGTCAAGCCTACCACCATGTGACACACCGTATTCACATCGGATAAAATTAATGTCCACTCCATCACCGCCTACTATAAATTTCTTTTGCTATTGATTGCCAAACTGCCCACACGGTCTAACATTTGTACTGCGTTATGTTAAAACACTTATTTATATCCGTAAATTTTCATACCTTCTTCTGTTATGTCATATAAGCCTAACCCATCAATCAACTTTTCCAAAGCAAGTATATCATTCTGAGTGGGGACAAAAATATATTCTATTTCTTTATAAGGAACTGGACATCCACCACGTGCCCCTCCATCAACAGTAGAATATCTTCCTCCCCAGTAAAGTCCATCTTCTTTTAGGCTAAACGGACGAATGGTATCCTCGGTAAGATATTTTATGCTGTCATTGAACAGAGATAGCCCACTATCAGCAACAGCTTGAAATAGCTTTTCCCATTTGCTATTGCTCATAAAACTGGTTTTATTTAATCTGGCTTTCTCCAATTTCTTTTCATGCTGTTTGATGTGTTCATCAGTTATCATAACTTCACCTTACGGCATATAAATTTAGCAGTCTGCATTTGCAGACAAGCCTTGCGATGCCTAACATTTGTACTGCTGATTTACGGAATATGTGTATTTTGCCTAGTTGTAAAAGTCATTGGGTCAACTTCCCATCTGTCCTTGCAAAATTGTACCATCGTATCAAAAGCGGCAAAATAATGTGTTTCATATTCGGCAATCGCCTCGTTAAAGTCCCAAGCATCAGAAATCGATGGATTCCCATAGTATGTTTCGAGTTTGTACAGGAAGAAGGTTGATTCATCAATCACTTGGGGATTGATATGCCTTAAAAACTCACCCAAGACAGATTCATCAAGACAATCTATTTTCTTTAATCGTTCCACATTGTTTGGGTTATACTCAATATGAAAAATCTCAAAAAATCTCGTCTTTGCTCCTTCGTTCAGTTCATAGCAAGTTCCGTTCATACCTAACGGAAATGGATAACTTCGACCATCCATCTCATCACCTACAAATATAATTTTCATTGCTTGCCGACTTTTTAATCATCAGCCCAACTAACGATTGTACTGCGTTACTGTTGCTCAAGAAACATCTGTGCAGTACCTTTGGTTTCTTCGTCAACTTCGCATGAGGAAGAAATGGAATACAGCAAACGCCAATAATTATCCTTGTCGTCAAAACCCTCTGAATTTATAAACATTTTTAGAATCCAAACTGTTTGAGGAACAGGCTTGCGGTTTATTGATTCCAGCACTTCTTTTTCAACTTGCTTCGCATCCAAATATTCAACGAAAGCAAAAAATTCTGCATGAATCCCATACTCGGATGTAGGTTGTCTTTCAAAACATTCAAGTATAGGTCGAATAGTGTCATTAGGATTTTGATACTGCTTAAAACTTTCAACTATTTCATATGTTAATTCTTGAAAATCTGGGTCGTAATCAACTTCTGGGTCAAATATATGATTTAATCTCGACAGTTCTTTTATCGCCTTGTTGTATTCGTTCATATTATTTTTAACCTCCGAAAATATAGAATCGTCACGCCGCCCACATCATCCACGAACAATGCACAATGCAAAAATACCTCACCGCTAGTTTCACCATATCCCATGCCCAACATCTACCAAAATTCTGCTCTTTGGATGAGGTCGGGGTGCGGGGCAGCGCCCCGCCAAACCTACAAAACACCACCACGTCCGTTAAGGGCGTAGAGAGAAAAATAGTTCTGCGCTCTTTACAGAAGTGTTTTTCTCGTCCCTTGATAGACTGGATAGGCGTAACGGAAGATAGAGGCAGGCCCACCGGTTGGCGAAGTGCCTATACCAGGTAACACAGCCGCCTTTACATATCTTTCACAAACTGCTTTAAAAGCCCTGCAAATCTATCCCGGGCTTTATCTCCTTCTGTAAAAATTTCTTCTTCGGTTAAAGGCACATCCAGTATCCCGGCGGCCATGTTTGTCACCAACCCGAAGCCGGCCACACGCATGTTTACGCGCCTTGCCATTATAACCTCATGTACCACACTCATCCCCACCAAGTCGCCGCCAAGTACCCGGGCGGCCTTTATCTCTGCCGGGGTTTCAAACTGGGGCCCGGGCATATAAAAATAGACACCCTCACTAAGGGGGGTGCCCAGTTTATGCGCCTTGGCTTTAGCCAGTGCTATATAATCGCGGTCAAAAGCGTGGCACATATCCACAAACCTTGCGTCAAAACCGGCGATATCCATACCTACCAAGGGCCCGGTATGGGTCAGGTTAATATAATCCGTTAACATTACCAAATCGCCTACGTTGTACGATGTATTAATACCGCCGCAAGCACAGGTTAAAATCAGCCGGTTCGCCCCCAGTATAGAGGCTGCCCTTACCGGAAATGACACTTCCGCTGGGGTATAACCTTCATATATGTGCAAGCGCCCCTTCATACACAGCACATCCCTGCCGGCCAACCGGCCTGCCACAAGCTTTCCTGCATGGCTTGGCGCGGTTGAGGCCTTAAAATGAGGGATTTCGTTATATGGAATAACAGTACCGTTTTCAAGTTCATCTGCCACCTGGCCAAGGCCAGAGCCTAGTATTATCAGGGCTTCAGGGGTAAAGTTTATTTGCGACTTAATATAATCCGCTGCTTCGCGGCAGTTCTCATGTGTATACATTTATATCACCGTTAACTTGCGTAATACAGGCTTAACTTACTAACGGCATCAGATTCAATAAGCGTTTCGCCATGCTCTGCCAGGAATTGTTGGCCTAGGCCGTTTGATGTGTGCTTTTGGCCAAATTCCAGAATGATTGTTTCCAGGTCAGCAGTTGTACGGTCGTCTTCGGTTTCGTTTTGGACCCATAAATAGAACCGGCCTTTAAACTTATATAGCTGGCTTTCGCCGCTAAAAACTGAGTTTATGGCAGCTGCGGCCGCGGCTGCCATATCTAGCTTTTCGAAGGAAAACACTACCTGGCTGTCTTCGCCCGGATAATCAGGCTGGCTTATAAAGCCGTTGCGCTTGAAGCGGCAATTGCCCTTGGAGGCGGGAATTAGGGTAAAGCGCCGCTCCAGGTCGCCTGCGTCCATTTTAGTTACCATAACAGACAAGCTGTCTACCCCTACTCGCACAGCTTCTATCAGATACGGGTTATGGGCAGACGAAAACGAGCCTTCCTCTTGAGCCAACTGCATTATTTCTTTAAACAATTCTTGAGTTTTTTTTGATGAATGAGATAACTCGCTTATATTGATATCTCGCTCCTCTAAATCATGATTCATTAGTATAAACTTCATTTGCGTTTCGCTTACTCTTTCTATCCTCATTGTGCTCCCCCCAAGACTATGTATATATTATGATAAGTATAATCAAAGGCATTTACGGTGTAAAGAGGCTTTTTATGGGCGTGAATGATTTTGTGTTTATGTATGGGGGGCCAACGGCTTCGCCGCTATAGCCCCCGATTTAAAGAGCCAAGGTGCTGATGTTTACTTATACAGCCTCCGCGTACCATGGATACGGATACTCCCAAGGCCCGTTTATGTCTTTTAACGCTTCAATGCATTTTTCGGCGCAGTCTGAAGCCCAATTTCAAACGAAATCGCTATAACAAGCCGGCCTTTGTTGCCAAGTCTGAAATAGCTGTGAGTGATACCTTTCGACCCATGTACTCATATAAATCATCCGGCTTGTTTGTGAATATACAAGCGGACTCATATTTGCTTATGACAATCTTGTCATCGTCTAAGTATATTTCCAGGGAGTCCCGGTCTTCTATGTGCAGGGACTTGCGTAACTCACTGGGTACTACAATACGTCCTAATTCGTCTACTCTTCTTACTACTCCGGTTGCTTTCATGTCAACTCTCCTTATAGTGGCTTTTTGTTTTGGAATCCCATTTCATGGGAGTTCGTAAAGTAGTATACCATGTTTGTCATAAATTGCAAGTATTGGTAAAAAAATATTTTCATACTGTCGATTTGCGGTATATGGGAATGTATATGTATTTATGTGAATACCTTTAATTGAGGTGATTTCCATGCTTAATTATATTTGGGGCGGTATGATTCTTTTGGCAATAGTTGTGGCCGCATTTACCGGAAATATCCCAGACATGACCAGTGCCGCTATAGACTCTGCCCGTGAGGCCATTATGCTGTGTATTACTATTTTGGGTGTGCTTAGTATGTGGACAGGGCTACTAACCGTTGCCGATAAGGCGGGGCTGGTGGAGTCTTTGGCCAAAAAGTCCAAGCCTATACTGCGCTATCTTTTCCCAGATTTAGGACGCGACCATCCCGCCCACGAGCCTATTTCTACAAATTTTATTGCAAATATTCTTGGGCTGGGCTGGGCCGCTACCCCCAGTGGGCTACGTGCTATGAAGGTCTTACAAAAGGAAAACCCTGTTAAAGATACAGCAACGCGCTCTATGCGAATGTTCATGGTTATTAACATGTCCAGTTTGCAGTTGGTGACTATTAGCGTTGTGGCATACCGGACGCAATATAACTCTGTTAACCCATCGGAGATAATTGGGCCCGGGCTTTTAATCACACTTGCTACCACTGTTGTGGCGGTTGCGTTTTGCAAGATATTAGAAAAATTGGGGATATAAAACAAAAAGAGGCGACATGGACTCTAAATCTAGACTTGACGCATAAACATGAATGATATATGATTATTTATATAAACCGTTGAGACGGAAGTAAAAACTTTTACGCGCCATACAGAGAGCCTGGGTAGCTGAGAGCCGGGTTGGAAATGCGAATAGTTAAATGGGCCGTTGAGGGCATGGTCAAAGGTAGCTTTATGCCGAGTATTCCATGACGTGAATGCATACGTTAGTTGCAAGGGGTATGTTAGTACCCTATGAGGGCACGGGGTTTTCCCGTGAATCAAGGTGGCACCGCGGATATAATCATCCGTCCTTGGCAAATATATTTATTTGTCGAGGAGGGATGTTTTTTTATGTGAAAATATACTTATACAGGCATTTCGATTCGAAATGTGTTGAAGCAAGATATTGAAACTACGTTATCTGGGATTATCGAAAGGAGAAAGAAAATGAAAAAATTTGGATTAATTTTTCTATTTATAGTTATGTTGGCTATAGCAGCTTGCGGCTCAGGGGCAGGTAATGGGTACCGGTTCACAGTCGGCCTTATTCAAATGATGGACCATCCATCCCTTAACGAAATTAGGGAGGCTTTTCTTGATGAAATGGAAGTTTTAGGCTTTACAGATGTGGATTTTGACGTAAGAATCGGGCCGGGTGCAGATATGACCGCACTTACATCTATCGCCCAGGTGTTTGTAGGTAATGAAGTGGACTTAATAATGTCTATCACCACACCGGCCACCCAAGCGGCGGCAAATTCCACATCCGATATTCCAATCGTGTTTGGCGCAGTGTCTGACCCCCTTGCTGCAGGGCTGGTGGCCGACCTTAACCGTCCCGACCGTAATATTACCGGCACATCAGACAATCTACCGGTGGAACTGGTATTCGAACTTGCCAGGCAGCTTGCACCCGAGGCGCGTACATTTGGGTTTGTATATAATTTGGGCGAGGATAACTCTGTTGCGATTATTAACAGGGTAAAGGCATATTTAACCGCCAATGGGTTTAGCTACTATGAGGCACCCGTTACCGGTACTGCCGACGTGCAGCAGGCCGCTCTTTCCCTTGTTGGGCGAGTTGATGCTTTTTTTACGCCTACGGATAACACCGTAGCTGCCGCTATGCCTGTTTTCGCACAGGTTGCAATAGAGGCAGGCCTGCCTATTTTTACCGGCGCGGATTCCATGGTTGCGGAAGGGGGCCTTGCTACTGTTGGTGTAAACTATACCGTGCTTGGAATTGAAACCGCCAGGATTGCGGCCAAGGTGCTTACGGGGACGCCTATATCCGATATTCCCGTAGTTGTTATGTCTGAGTTTACGCCTACGGTAAACCGCGCAACCGCCGAGGCTATAGGTATCGACCTTAGCGGGTTAGAGGGCGTTAATTTCCGATAATAATGGGTAAAGGGGTATAACATGACTTTAGTTGCGTTTTCCGGCGCTGTGCAGCTGGGCTTGATATTTTCGCTTTTAGCATTGGGGATTTTTATAGTTTACCGTATCTTGGGTGTTCCCGACTTAACGGTGGAGGGCAGCTTTGCGGCAGGTGCGTCTGTAAGTGCCGCGTTTACAGTTGCCGGCAGGCCGCTTCTTGGGCTTTTGATGGCGGTTGTTGCAGGGGTTATTGCCGGTATGTGCACTGCTTTTTTACAAACAAAATTGCGAGTGCAGCCTATATTGGCAGGTATCCTTACTATGATGGCATCGTTTTCTGTAAACCTATATATCATGGGAGGGCGGCCCAATATTCCGCTTTTGCGGGACGAGACTTTGTTTACCATGCTTGCAGGGCGGTTTAACAGTATTCAGGCCGCACGGTTCTTTCTGCCGACCATAACCGTACTCCTTACCGGGGCTATGCTGGGTGTGTTTTTCCACACCCGGCTTGGCCTTGCAGTACGCGCTACAGGGGATAACGAAGAGATGTGCCGTGCGTCTTCCATTAATACCACTTTTACTAAATTTGTGGGCTTAGGCATGGGAAATGCCTTTGCGGCGCTATGCGGTGGGATAATAGCCCAATATCAGGGGTTTGCTGATATAAATATGGGCTTTGGAATGGTGGTTGTAGCTTTGGCCTCCCTTATTATTGGCGAGGCTGTTTTTGGCCGAAGGTCTGTTTTATGGAATATGGGCGCGGTTATTGCAGGTGCGGTTATTTACCGCATTATATGGGCCTGGGCCTTTAGTTTTAGGATTGACCCGGCCAATCTCAGGGCTTTTTCGGCGCTTATTGTCGCGGCAGCCATATCCTACCCAGCTATTAAAAACATGTGGACGGTTTCAAGGCTTAAAAGGAACGCTAAAAGAAGACAGCGGGTTACAGCGAATAAATAACATGAAAATCCGGTTTTGATACTAATGGTAAACCTTTTTTCGGCAGAGCGGCAAGATACGGGGCGAAACCCCCATTCAGATGATGCCGACAAAGGCGATTACATGTATAGCAAAGGGTTGATATTATGCTTAAATTAGACAGTATTTCAAAAACATTTCATGCCGGCACGCCTAACGAGCGCATTGCCCTTAATAATGTAAGCCTTTACCTGCCAAAGGGGGATTTTGTCACCGTTATAGGCGGTAACGGCGCGGGGAAATCTACCCTTATGAACGCAATCGCAGGGGTGTTTCTGGCGGATAGCGGCAGCATTTCCTTAGATGGGCAGGATATAACTTTCGCCCCGGAATATAAGCGGGCCAGGTATATAGGCAGGCTTTTTCAAGACCCAATGAAAGGCACGGCTCCCGGTATGACCATTGCGGAAAATCTAGCGCTGGCTTATAAACAAGCCTCCGGCATAGGCTTTCGTATTGGCATAGGAAAAAAGCTGCTGGCCACTTTTCAGGAAAAGCTGGCACTACTTGAACTGGGGTTGGAAGACCGGCTTAAAACTAAGTTAGGATTACTTTCCGGCGGGCAAAGGCAGGCGGTTACGCTGCTAATGGCAACTATTTGTGCGCCAAAACTGCTTATGCTGGATGAACACACCGCCGCCCTTGACCCAACCACAGGCGAGAAAGTACTCAGCCTAACCCAGGAAATTATAGAGAAGGATAAAATTACAACAATCATGGTAACACATAATATTACATCCGCCCTTACACTGGGAAACCGCACGATTATGATGGAAAATGGGAAACTTGCACTGGACTTAACAGGGGACGAGCGCCGCGATATGACTGTAGAGACATTAATGGCCAGATTTCGGTTAAATGTATAACAAACCCGGGTTTTCTAGCATATTGGATAAACGCTTGCACATCACCTATAGTTACCCTGCGCTGTACAACCATAAGCCCGATTACTCTAGAACCTCTTTTCAAGTTCCGCCAGGAACAAATCCTCATCAAGCGGCAGTTCCACGGTTCTTCCAAGCCAACTTGAAAGATGAATCGCGTTGGATATCGTAAGCCCGCTTATGCCTTCTTCGCCTTTGGCAATTAGTTCACCTTCGCCTTTGATTTTCCTTACAAAGGCTGCCAGCACACCTTGATGCATGGTATATTCGCCGGGGCAGTCTATGACTGTACGTTCGGCTTTTGGGGAGGCGAACATCTCTGTGTTGGTTCTATTAAATGCGCGTTCGCTCATATCCAATTTATAATGCACTAATTGGTCGTTTTCGCAAACCAGCTTACCCAAGTCACCCAGTACCTCAAAACGGTTAGTGCCGGGGCAGTCCGCCGTTGAGGTCACGAAGATGCCCGTTGCACCGTTTTCGTATTCTACATAGGCGGTTACGTCGTCTTCTACCTCTATGTTATGCCATTTGCCATTATGGGCAAAGGCGGTTACTCGCTTTGGCATACCGCATATCCACTGCCATAAATCCAGGTTATGGGGGCATTGGTTTATCAGCACTCCCCCACCCTCGCCTTTCCATGTGGCGCGCCAGCCGCCGGCATTATAATAGGCTTGGGGCCGGTACCAGTCTGTTATTATCCAGGAGTTACGCTTTAACTCGCCCAGTTCCCCGTTTGCAACCATATCGCGCATTTTGCGGAACATAGGGTTGGTGCGCTGGTTGTACATCATCCCAAATACCACACCGCTTTCGGCGGCTTTTACGTTCATATCCCGTACGTTTTTAGTAAACACCCCCGCAGGCTTTTCTACCATTACATGGATTTTATTTGCAAAGGCCTCCATTGCGATTATTGGATGGTCGTAATGGGGGGTGGAGATTAAAACAGCGTCTACTGCGCCGCTTTTTAGCATAGCGGTTACGTTATCGAAAGTTTTAATATTTGGGCGCTCTGCACTAATTTTCTTAAATTGCATTGGGTTTGTATCGCATACAGCGGTTAGTTCACACCCCGGCACCTTGCCGTCAAATATACCTTGTGCGTGGCCTTGGCCCATTAAGCCATAGCCTACTATTCCTAAACGTACCATTTACAGTGCCCCCTTTAAATTATCGTAACTGGTTTTAAGGCATTGGAATGGGTCTGCCCCGTAGCAGTCGTCTTGTTCTACCATGGCGAATTTTACACCGGCTGCCCGGCTGGCTTCGAAGATACTTTTCCAGTTTAGGTTGCCTTCCATTACCTCGGCCATTAGCTGTTTGCCGTCTGCCCATGCCATATCCTTATAGTGCAGAACATCTATGCGCCCGCTTAACTTTTTAATCCATGCCGCCGGGTCCCCGCCGCCGGCCTGTACCCAATAGGTATCCAAGGTAAAGCCTATCTTTGGGAATTCTTCTATCAGGTAATCCATCATTAGCTTACCGTCATATTTTTCAAATTCGAAATCGTGATTATGGTACATAAGTGTCATGCCGGCATCGCGGATTTTTTCTGCAGCCGGGGTAAAGTCGGCTATAAAGCGCCGTACCCCTTCGGCGTTTCGCTCGTAACCGGCTGGTATTGCACCTATACCGATATAGTTTGCGCCCATAACACGATGCTCGGCTATAACCGCGTCGGTATCGTCTTTGACGCGGGCCGGGTTGGTATGGGTTATGGCTATGCTAACGCCGTTTGCATTACAAATATCTGCCACTTCCTGGGCGGGTATCGGCCCTATTGCGGATATTTGCACACATTTGTATCCCATGTCCGCTACCTTTTTAATTGTTTTGGCAAAATCCTCGGCCGTTTGGGTAAATTCCCGTACTGTGTACAATTGTGCCCCAATTTTCATTACTCTTCTCCTTCCCAATTGTGATGTACGCTTTGCACATCGTCTTCTTCGTCCAGTAAATCCAGCAGCTTACGCATTTGCTTTAGCTCTTCCGGGGTTTTTAAGCTTACCCAGGTTTGGGGAAGCATGGTCACCTCAGCAGATGCCATAGTGATACCCGCGTCCTCTACCGCCTGCCGTACGGCAGAAAAATAGGCTACCGATGTATGAATCTCGTAGCCGCCTTCAAGGGTGAGGAAATCATCAGCGCCCGCGTCTGCGGTTAACAGCATTAAATCATCCTCGTTTATATTGTTGTCTGCTTCCACTAAAATCTGGCCGATTTCCGTAAATGAAAACGACACACAGCCCTGGGTTCCAAGGCTTCCGCCGCCCTTTGTAAAGGCATGTCTTACGTTTGCCGCTGCCCGGTTGCGGTTGTCTGTTAATACCTTCACAATTACCGCAACACCGTTTGGACCGTAGCCCTCGTAGGTCACGGCTTCAAAGTTTACCGCGTTTATATCACCGGCGGCCTTTTTGATACTACGCTCTACAGTGTCGTTGGGCATGTTTTCAGCCCTTGCCTTTGCTATGACGTCTTTTAAACGGCTGTTGGCGTCCGGGTCCGGGCCGCCGCCATGTTTTACTGCCATTGCCAACTCGCGGCCCAGGCGGGTGAATATTTTACCACGGGCGGCGTCGTTCTTGCCTTTTCTGTGTTTGATGTTTGCAAACTTAGAATGTCCTGCCAATGGAATCATCCTTTTTTATTTTTTAAGACCTTGGGGGCCTTGCCCCAAACCCCCACTCGCTTTTTTGAAAAAAAGCGAGGCAAAAAACTTTAATATTGGATGTATAAAGCCTTGCTGTAATATATTGTAATATCATTATCTATCCCGGAATGCGCATATGCGCATTCCATTAAAGTTTTTGGTCAAGCTTTTTTCAAAAAGCTTGTGGGGGTTTGGGGGCAAAGCCCCCAAGGTTTTTAACGGTTTTGACCTTCTTCTTTCATTACAGCCATGTACAACGCACATTCTATGCGCTTACGCTGTAGGTCACAGCTTATTTCGTCTGGCTGGTTGATATCGCCGTGGGTGTTGTAGGCAGTTGCCATACAGCCGCCGCTGCAATAATAACGTGCCCAGCAATCCCGGCATGTGGGCTTGGAGTATACATGGCAGCCCGCGAAATCGGATACTACTTCACTGTTTATTATGCCTGTATCTAAGTCCCCTAAACAGAAGGTATCGTCCCCTACAAACTGATGGCAGGGAAATAGTTTGCCGCTGGGGGTTATTGCCAAATATTCGCTGCCTGCGCCGCACCCGGTTACGCGCTTTGCCAGGCACGGCCCGCCGCTTAAGTCCATTTGGAAATGGAAGAAGTTTACGGGCTTGCCTTCCCTTTCTCGAGTTAATAAGGCGTCTGCCAACTTTTCGTATTCGGCGTATAGGGTTGGTAAATCTTCGGCTCTAAGTGAGTAGTCATTGCCGGGCGGGGCCACAACGGGCTCTATGGATATTTGTGTGAAGCCCGCTTCCGCCAGGTGTAACACATCCGCGGCAAAATCCGTGTTATGACGGGTATATGTGCCGCGTACATAGTAGCGCTGGTGATTGCGTGAATCGGCCAGTGCCTTAATTTTCGGGTATACCACGTCGTAGCTGCCGCCGCCTGTGGCCATTTTTCGCATACAGTCGTTAACCTTTGGCCTGCCGTCTAGGCTTAGCACCACATTATCCATATTTTCGTTTATGTATGGATGGGCTTCACTTGTTAGAAGTGCGCCGTTGGTGGTTAGGGTGAAGCGGAAACGCTTGCCGGTTTCTTTTTCACGGGCACGGCCATAGGATACAAGTGCCTTTACGGTGTCGAAATTAAGCATGGGCTCCCCGCCAAAGAAATCTACTTCTAAGTTACGGCGTGGCCCCGATTGGACTATTAGAAAGTCCAATGCCTTTTTACCCGTTTCAAGTGACATCAAGCCTCTGTCTTGGCCGTAGTCACCTTGCCCCGCGAAACAGTACCCGCATCTAAGGTTACATTCATGGGCCATGTGCAGGCATAGGGCCTTAATCACAGGACGGCGGTTTTGCATATGGGTGTGTACACTTGCCTCGTTTGATTGGGTAAATAGCTGGCCCCGGCTTACTAGCAGCCGTATTTCTTCCAAGGTTTCCTTAATTATATGAGGCGGGAGTTCGACCTTATCAGCGATGGTTTTATCTGCATTTTTAAGGCAGGACAATATCGGCTCGGGTAAGTTTTGTAGTGCACACAGCACAGTATAAGCCGCTGCGTCAACGGCGTGTAGGGCGCCGCTGGCAATGTCTAATACCAAATGGCGCCCGTTTACACTAAAGCAGTGAACCATATTATTCTGTTTGCTCGCAGTTTTGGTTAGCAACTGTACAAGAGGTTTTGCAGGCCGATTGGCAAGAGGTCTGGCACTCACCACAACCCATGGATTCATGGCTTTCTTCGCTGTGGTTTGTGCCTGTGAAAATAGTTTTGATGTGATTCATTAGGTATCTACCCTTTCGTGAATGATTTTACAGTATTTTACCTTATATATAAGTATTGCACAATCCGTATACTGCCTGCATATCATAGGCAGTTATGCACTACTGTCATTTGCCTTTACTGCACGAACTATAATTTCATTGCAAAGGAATACAAGTGCAATAAACAATACTCCAATAGGAAAAAGCGCCTCCAACGTAACAAACTCCAATACCAAACTGGTAATGAAAAATAAAACAGCTATACCCGCGCCAAAAGCCGCAAGTTCATACCCAACAAGCTTAGATATAGCATTGGGGGTAAACCGGTTAGATGTATCACTTACCAATGTTGGCAGCAGCGGAGCCAAACCAAAACCGGTCATGGCCATGCCAATTATATTGCTGGTAAAGTACAGCACCCCAATCCCCGCCACTGCAATGCCAATGCCAATACGTATTATAGGAACCTCCTTTAGCCACTTTGCCAGCCATCCAAAAAACATACGCCCCGCAGTCATACATACATAGTAAACCGCCGAAAACAGCCCAACAGCCTCTAAGCTTAACCCACGTTCCATCAGCACCATTCCGGTAAAGAATACAAGGGTATAATCCGTGCCGCCCAAAAAGAAGAATGTTAGTATCTCAACTACCTGGTGCCATTTCTTTGTTAGGTATCTTTTTTTTACTACTGCCTTTGTGGTATCTTCCGCGGCTGCTTCGTCATCGTTTATCCAGATTTTTTTATACATGCTTATTAGCAGGATAATAGCAACTATGCCTACTATCCCCGCAATAACAAAGTAACCGGCCCGCCAACTAAGCACAACCATCATTTGCGACATAATCACAGGAGAAAGAGTTGCGCCGCCGCCCCAGAAACAATGCATCCAGTTATTATGCTTTGCGCTAAAATGTTTGGCCATGTATGCGTTCATGCTGGAAGCCATTATGCCGGTACCAAACCCATAAAGTGCAATAGATGCCAGCACAGTAACATAAGAAGGCGAAAGGGCAAGGCCGATAAAGCCTGCACCCATAATAATAAGCCCCCATAAATATATGGTTTGCAGCCTAATAAAGCGGTTAAGCCGCGACAAGATAACCCCGGCTATGGTATAGGTAACAGAATATGCAACCAGGATGTAACCCGAATGGGCCAAGGTCAAACTTAAATCATCTGATATCCCCAGCCATGAGATAGTAAAAGCGCCATCCGGGAATCCTACAACAAAGTAGCTTACCAGGATTACCGCCAATAGCCACGGGCTGTTTCTTTTTGTCATTACCACAATTAGAACCCCTTTTAAAGCAGTTTCGCTGCTGTGTGGAACAAGTTGCGAATCTGCTGTTTTTATCACAACATATCATTGTCCATTATAGTCAAAATATGAAAATTACTGCATCATCCGGTTTTGATACTAATGGTAAACCTTTTCCGGTTTTGATGCTACCAATGAAACAATTTACATACTCGTTTTGTGACGGAATCGCATACAATGGATTATTTGAAGGATATTGTAATGTCCATAACGTATTATTGTAAATGGCCATCAATGCAAATTGCCCCATAAGACTTTTGTGCTGTTATGTACAATCATGTATAATTACCACAGATTACGGTAAGGGCAAGGGGTATCCATATGAGCGTAAAATTAAAAATAGCGGTTTTATTTATTGCAATGGTACTAATTTTCGGTGTGATATCCGTGGCCACATACCACGAGTTGATATTTTATTTTGGCCGGGAATCACATGAAGCTGCCCCATATGTAGAGGCCTTTTTCCCAGCCCCGGAGCCGGACGTGACCATATACACTGGTGATGAAAACTACCTGGAAACCATGTACGAAGAAGACAACGATTACCCTGAAAGCATATACGAAGATGATTATATACATAACGAATACGATGAACCATACAATACACACGAATATGAACCGCCAAGCAACATAGTAACAATAACCCTATCCGCCGCTGGAGACACCACCCTAGGAGGAGACCAACGCTGGGCTGGATACCATGCATTCATGCGCGAGTTTGAAAACAGCGGGCGCGACCATAGCCACTTCTTACGTAATATTGCGCATATCTTCTATGAAAGCGACCTGTCTATTGTTAACTTGGAAGGTACGCTAACCTATGCGGAAGAGCATATGGACAAGCAATTTGTTTTCCGCGGCCCTCCGCATTTTGCACAAGTTCTTTCATCGTCTTATGTAGATGCCGTAACTATTTCAAATAACCATACAATAGATTTTGGCCAGCAGGGCTACCAGGACACCGTTAACGCCTTGCGTGCAGAAGATATCGTTTACTTCGGCAACGAGTTTAAAACCATCATGGAGGTAAATGGCATACAAGTGGGGTTGTTTGGTTACCGCATATGGCAGGATACCGCCGAAAACAGAAACCGCATACGCGCCGCCATTACTAACCTGCAAGAACGGGGCGCACAACTTATAATCGCATACTATCACTGGGGTGTAGAGCGGGAAAACCGTCCGGAACAATATCAGATAAATATAGGGCGGTATACCATCAGAAACGGGGCGGATTTAGTGCTTGGGGCACACCCCCATGTAATCCAAGGTATAGAGGAATATATGGGAAGGTTTATTGTGTACTCATTGGCAAACTTCAGCTTTGGGGGGAACTCTAACCCACCAGACCAAGACAGTTTTATATTCCAGCAGACATTTAGCTTTTACAATGGTACACTCCTGCCGGATGTTAATAAAAATGTGATTCCCATATTTGTTTCATCGGTAAGGTATCGTAATAATTTCCAACCTACCATAGCAGAAGGCACAGACGCATATAGGATTATGGCCAGGATTGAGCGGTATAGCGAATGGCTAAGATAGCGCTGGTATAAAACATAGCATCAATTACCATACTATAAAGGCTATTGGAATTTACCGGTTTCGCGAAACTGCATTAAAGGAGTGCACCGTATGAAGCAACCCAACAATCCAACCGAAAATGACATTATGAAATATGAAATAGCAGAGGAATTAGGCTTAATGGACAAGGTAAACGCCACAGGATGGAAAAGCTTAACCGCCAGGGAAAGCGGCCGCGTGGGCGGGATTTTATCACGAAGAAAAAAACAGAGCCGTGCCAAAGGATAATACCCATGACAAACTACAAGGGTTTTGCATATTTATACGATTCGTTAATGGACAACGCCCCATATATGGAATGGGCGTCCTACATAGATTATATTCTTACACGTCACCTGGGCCAAAAGCGTGAAAACAAGATAGTATTGGATATGGCTTGCGGCACGGGCAATATCACTCTCCCCCTGGCCAAAATGGGTTACGACATGATTGGTACAGATATCTCAACAGACATGCTATCCCAAGCCCAAGCCAAGGCAGACAACCTAAAAATACTGTTTCTAGCCCAAGACATGCGAAAACTTGACTTATATGGAACCATAGACGCAGCAATATGTGTATGCGACGGAATGAATTACATATTATGTGAATCCGAACTTGAGGCTGTGTTTAAGCGCGTGCGCATGTTTTTAAACACCGGCGGGGTTTTCATTTTTGACATGAATACCGAGTATAAGTTTAAGGAGATACTTGGCGAAAAGAGTTTCATTGACCAGGCCAAAGACGCGGCATACGAATGGGACAACCATTTTAACGGGGATACGGGAATTAATGAGTACCGGGTGACATTTACACCGGATGGCGGTGAGCCTTTTACAGAGGTGCATTATCAGCGGGCCTATCCAATAGATATGGTGTGCCGGTTATTACAATTAGCGGGATTTAGCACTGTAGCTGTGCATGACGGTTATACCGATAACGCGCCCAACGACAAGACCGAGCGTGTTGTTTTTACTGCCCTTGCCTAAGGTCTACCCTTTACCTATAATACGAATGTAGATTTGCGTACATTCTTACAATGCGGAAGGATAAATCATGAAACATAAAGACAAGTTGATTTATATATGTATACTGGCGCTGTCTGTACTATTTCTTTTTACAGGAAATTGGGTAGCGTCCAGAGACAGATACACACCCGAAAGGGAATTCGAAATTATATTTCACACAGGCATAGTAACCGATATCCTGGAACGTACTGAAACCGACGCCAACTTTGATTGGGCCTTCAGCGATGTTGATGTGAATATAGCTTTCAATGTACGCATTACCGATAGCCAACGCCGCGGCGACATAGTAACCGCACACCAGAACATATCATCATTTTTTATGGTTAATGAAAGTGAAGTGTCTGTAGGGGACAGGGTGCTTCTGCAATATGACGATTTTAATAGTATCTACAACTTCGCTACTTTTGTAAGGATAAACTATATGGTTATATTAGGTGTTGTGTTCCTGGCCCTAGTGATTTTATTTGGCCGGAAGAAAGGCTTTAGCGCCATAGTGGCACTGGGCTTTACATGTATGGCAGTGTTTTTTGTTTTTATCCCGGCTATCCTTTCCGGCAGAAATATTTATGTCACGACTATTGTTGTTTGTGTTTTCGCTATAATTTCTACGTTGCTAATTGTAATAGGCCCAAATAAAAAATCATTATCTGCTATGATTGGCTGCTTAGGTGGTGTACTTCTCTCGGGGCTTTTAATGCTTATTATGGACGCGGTTCTCAGCCTGACCGGTGTACTTGACGCGGAAACTCTGTCTTTACTTCATTTGCCCAATCCTATTGATATTAGGGCCATAATTTTTGCGGGGGTAATTTTAGGGGCGGTAGGCGCTATTATGGACGTGGCTATGTCTATTTCCTCTTCTTTATGGGAGTTAAGAGAATCCGGTGGGGTTTGCGATTTTGGCGGTATTGTTAAATCCGGCATAAACATTGGCAAGGATATACTTGGCACAATGCTAAACACCTTGATTTTAGCCTATATCGGCAGTTCATTGTCTTTGCTTTTACTTATCAATGTCCACACAACCTCGCTTATGGAACTGTTTAGCATGGAGATGATAATCGTTGAGTTCCTGCGGGCGCTGGTGGGCAGCTTTGGTATGCTGCTTACCATACCTCTAACAGCAGGGGTTTGCGGATGGCTATATGCATCACTTGCAGATAAGGACGAGGAAACCAATTTTGTTGATGATTACCATGCCCGCCTAAGAAACAAATAGACAAATTTTGGATTTATAATGAATAGCATAAGGATAATAAATTTGGATTGTGAGGGATCTCAAATGAGTACGAAACGCATTACAATACAAAGGCAGATTATATTAAACACTTTACAGAGACTTAAATCACATCCGTCTGTTGACGTACTATGTGCAGAAATATATAAACAGCATCCAACTATCAGTAAAGCCACTGTCTACCGTACACTGCGCGTACTAACCGCTGAGGGCGTGATAAAAAAGATTGCGGTTTCCGGCGATGTAGCACGTTTTGACGGATGCGCCGATACCCATTACCACTTTGCCTGCAAAAACTGCGATAAGATTTTCGATTTAGACATGGACTGCGTAAATGAGATTGATAACATGGTTCAAGCCAAGTACGGCGTAAAGGTAGACGGGCATGAGATTCTATTTAGTGGGACTTGTGATGAGTGTACTGGGTAGTATATAGCATTACAATTATCCAAACCAAAAACCGCGTGTACGCGGTTTTTTTGTTGTGATTTTATTGACATGGATGTTAGTTTATGCTAACTTATACTTAGTTAGTTGAAACTAACCTAAAATCGAAAGCGGTGATTATATGTTTGTTAAACCACCATTAAGCCTTTATGAAGCAAAAAAAATGGGTACGTTTCAAGTGGCCTCTGTTCCTAAAATCGGGTTGCTTGAGAATATGGGATTGCGTGTAGGTACTAAGATAACTGTCCAAAACCGCTATGCATTAGGCGGCCCCGTTCTTCTTACAGTTGAAGGGGTTTATTCCATTGCCATAGGCAAGGATATCGCACAGCAAATAGCCGTCAAGGAGGTTGCGGCGTAATGAGTCATATTTCAACCAGTGGTACAATCCTTCTTATGGGTAACCCCAATGTTGGCAAAAGTATATTTTTTACAGAACTCACCGGCATTCATGCAATAAGTTCTAACTATGCCGGCACAACCGTCCAGTATATGGAGGGGCGCGTAACAATAGGCAATAAAAAATACAATTTAATAGATGTACCCGGCACCTACTCCTTAACACCTACATCCGAAGCGGAAACCGTTGCGGCTAATTTTATGGAAAGGGGAGCCAATGCTGTTATTTGTGTGCTGGACGCATCCAATCTTGAGCGCAACTTATGCCTTGCGCTGGAACTTGGGAAATACAATATTCCAATTGTTTATACATTAAACTTGATGGATGTTGCAAAGCGTCATGGGATATCTATTAATACCGCATTATTGTCAAAGGAACTTGGCGCACCTGTTGTTAGCACCATAGCGGTTAAGAAACAAGGCTTGGATGAACTTATCGGGCAACTGGAAACTATATTAGATTCTGCGCCAAATAGATGTGACAACCGGTTAAAAGGTACATACACATCATGCGGCAAATGCGCGGCCTGCCCCCACAGCCGCAATACCGTTACAAGAAGTTCGGATACATGGGAAAGGGCAAAGGAAATCAACGGCCGGGTTAGTAAAATGAACTATTCCGAGCCCAGTTTCCTAGACAAATTGGGCAATAACATGATGAAGCCCTTTCCGGGTATACCTATAGCTTTTTTGATAATTGCGCTGGCTATCGGGGCCATAGTCGGGGGCGGAAGGGGGATGCGTGTTACTATATTTCTGCCCTTGGTTAATGGCCTGATAGTCCCATTTTTTCGCAATTTATTTTCCTCTATTTTGCCGGAAGGTGTGTTCTTAAACATCTTGATTGGTGAGTTCGGGGTTTTTGTTATTAGCTTTGAATGGATAGTTGCGCTTATTTTCCCATATGTTTTGCTTTTTTACATTGTGTTTACGTTTTTGGAAGACACGGGGTTTTTACCGCGAATGTCGGTTTTATTCGACAATATTATGCGGAAGCTTGGGGTACAGGGCGGAAGCATGATACATATGATTATGGGCTTTGGCTGTGCCGTGCCTGCTATTATAGGTACACGGGCCGCAACCGGCCGTAAGGAGCGTATTGTTATAAGCGCGGCAATATGTTTCGCGATTCCCTGCATATCCCAAACTGGGGCTATTATCGGTTTGCTTTCCGCCTATGCTTGGTGGATGATGCCGGCTATGGTTATATTCTCGTTATCCTTGTTTATGGTGGTGACCTTAATAGCAGGTAAACTTATTAAGGGCAAGGTTGACCCGCTGTTAATTGAAGTACCCAATTTATTAATGCCACATCCAAGATCTTATGGTAGGAAAATAGTTACACGGATGAAACATTTTCTAAAAGATGCGGAAGTGCCTATGCTGATTGCTATTGTTATTGCCGCGCTGTTGGCCGAGTCCGGGATACTATCCCGTATAGCGGTATATGCCCAGCCGCTAGTTAGCAATTGGCTGGGGCTGCCGGATGAAGCCGTAATTGCGCTTATTCTTGGGATTGTGCGCCGGGAGATGTCTGTGGCGCCGCTTATTGCGCTGGACCTTACGGCCCTTCAAGCCTTTGTTGGGGGGGCTGTGTCACTTATGTACTTGCCATGTTTATCTGTATTCGCAATTCTTAACAAGGAGTTTAAGGTTCGAGTTGCTGTAACAATTACACTTTCGACTATTGTACTGGCGCTTTTTGTGGGCGGGATTATTAACCAGATTGGCCAGTTGCTATTTTAAACATTGTTAACGTTTGGGGGGATTAGCTGTGTGGATGTGCTCGTTTACACAAAAAATCGAAGGCTGGGCCATGGATGCAGGTTTTCTTTTTAAACTTGCGGGGGATTATTATCAAGATGTGGTGCAAAACGAAGTAATGCTTGCAAATATCACCAAAGACGACAATATCCTATGTATAGGCGGCGGTATATGCCCTTTTAGCGCAATTTTATTTCAGCAGGTGACAGGGGCTAAGGTGACTGTAATTGATAATAACAGTTGCTGCGTGAACAAGGCCCGGGAGGTTATAGGCCGCTTAGGTTTAGGCGAAAGCGTAAATGTAATTTGCCAAGACGGGCGCAGTGATACCCTATCATTTGCGGAATATACCGTTGTACATTTTGCGCTGCAGGTAAGCCCTATGGCCACTGTATTTTCCCATGTAGAGAGGCAGGTTGCCCCAAACACTAAATTGCTTGTGCGCAGGCCAAGGAAACATCTACGGAAACTATATAGCCATTTGCCAAGCCCATTGCTGCATAGTTGCCCCGTAACCACCCACAAAAATGCCCGTAATATTGGCAGCACCTTACTTTATATTAAAACAGCGTCATAGCCGGTGACTGGGGCACAAGGAGGCATACATTGAAAATTCAAGCATCCGCAGAAAACTATCTGGAAGCTATTTTGGTTCTCGGCAAAAAAAAGAGCAATGTCCGTGCAATAGACATTGCTCAACATATGAATTTTTCCAAGCCTACCATTAGCATAGCTATGAAGCAGTTTCGCGACAACGGCTATATTATCATTGACTCTAACCGTCATATCAGCCTAACCGAAAAAGGTGCCGAAATCGCCAATAGAACCCATGAGCGCCATAATCTAATTGCAAAGCTGCTGATTATGATTGGCGTAGACGAGGAAACCGCCTATACCGATGCTTGCAAAATAGAACATTGTATCAGCGAAAAAAGTTTCGAGTGCTTAAAGGCATACTATAGCCGTTTCGTTTGAAACTAAGCTTTGTCTGCCGATAATTTACATATATTCTCACCGGGGGCTATGCAGATTTAGCACCTCTAATATCCCTTCATAGATGGCCTGAGCCAATATCTGCTGGTGCGCGGTTGTTGCAAGCTGTGCCGCTTCCTGGGCGTTGGTCAAAAAACCTACTTCAAGTAACACAGACGGCATTCGCGTATCCCGCAGTACCGCGAAGCTGGATGTGTTTCTAAGCCCACGGTCAACAGCGCCTGTGGCGTTAATCATGCGGTCTTGAATAATTCGCGCAACCTGCCTGCTTGTAAAGTCCATGTAGTCTTCACGTGAATTGGGTAAGTACCACGTCTCTATCCCGCTTACATTGGGCCTGTTGCGTACTGCGTTGGCATGTATAGACACATATACATCCGCTACCTGATTGGCCATTCTGGTACGCTGGGAAAGGGGGATAAATACGTCTGTGTGCCGTGTCATATAAACTTGTATATTCGAATGGTGGCTTAAACCTTCGGCTACCATATGTGCAATAGCCAACACAACATCGCTTTCCCGTACCCCATGGCCTACGGCTCCGGGGTCACGCCCTCCGTGTCCTGGGTCCAACACAACGATAAACGGATGAACATCCTGGGGCATACGTGCCCGGATAATATACTCGTCATGGGTTTCGTGTATAGTAAAGGCCATAATCCGCGTGGTATCGAAAATTATTTGGGCATAGCCAGCGCTGTTTCTGCGTATTGTTACATTGTTGGCATAACTGCCTACCAGGTACATGCTGCCAAGCCCCAACCCATGAGCCGCAACAGGCAGTGTTAATGTATAACGGCCTTCTAGATACTCGTCATTACGCTGTACCTGGGTGATATCCATATGATGTATTACAGCACGAGACAGACGTAACTCATGGGTTCTAAAATTATAGCGCACGCCATGTAAGCCCTGATGCAAAACTACAGATACATAACCACCTTCATGATTAAGGTTAATAGCGGGCCAGTCGCCATGCATAAACACACGTATAACCGCAACGCCGTCGGGGTGCTGGGTAACATCATACCGTGAAACAAAGGCTCCGCCATGGAAGAACTCGCCTACGGCGCCTACGTATGCATTGTCTACGAAAATTGCCAGGTATTGGGGATAGCTTGCCGCAGACAGACGAACAGAAGGCTGAAAATCGCCGCGGATAGTAATAGTATCTGAACCGGCGCCGGATATCGGGACTACGGAAATATTATTCATGGCAAACGTAACCGTTAAAACGCGCCTGTCATATGAAAGAGAAATACTAAACTCCGTTGGGTGGGCTAACTCAAACACAATTCTTGTTACATAAGGAGACGATGAAAACTGGGCAGACCGGACTTCACTAACCGGCCCATACGCAAAAAACGGCCCGGAAATATTGGCCCTGGAATTGTAGATATCCAGTACCAACCGGTAATCCGGCAAAAGAAAATGGTCAACTGCGGATATTGGGGAAGATGCCGTAATGGTGTAAGCCATTGTTCTTGTTTCCCTTGGGGTTTGTAGGCCTGTTATATATGTTATTGGATGCTCTTCCGGTTGAATGGGCTCAGAAGAAATATCTGAAACCATGCCGGGGGGATTATCATGCAGATACGGAGATTCTGTATGGCCGTCGGGCTGATGTGTTGGTTCATCGCGGATATATGTGCCGGAATTCGTGTTATCAGGGGTATCGCTGTCGGAATAGCTTCCCCCGGGGTTCATATTACCATTACCGGGGTTATTGGTACCGGAATAATCTCCTCCGGAGTTAATAATCGCAACCCGGCCCAAGCGGTCCCAATCTACATCAAAGCCAAGCGCTTCCGCCGGGAAGCGTAATGGTATCAAAGTACGGTTATTGTAAATAACAGGTGGGACATCCATAACAATTACATCGCCGTTTTTCCATGCAATTGTTTCGTTTACGGTCATCACAAGCACATCGCTGTTATAGCGAATTGTTACTTGCCTAAGTGCACGATCCCATTCAACACTTCCGCCTACACGCTCAAAAACACCTCGTGCAGGAACCATTACCCTGTTATTCATGATTACCGGTGGCACATCAAGCCCCGTTACTTCTTCATAATCAATGACTAAGCGGGCCCCCGTTGCACCGTATACAATTGTGGGAAACAGCATAACCAACACAAAAGCCAGTATGTAGGTAAGTCGTTTCATATGTCCCCTCCTATTGGCCCATTATGGGCGGGTTAGGTATTTTGTACTATTTACATCCAAACATCGACAATTTCTAGTATATTAACAAAAAAAGTGCACTGCGTAAACATTTCGCAATGTTTTTTTAATAAATTTGTAATAATTCTTTAATGCCGGACTTTCTTACACCAATATTTAAGCCCCTATGCATATTGCAAAGGGGCAAGCCTTCATATATACTGCCGAAAACAGTAGGAGGTGAGTATATTGGCGTATAAAATTACAGATGCGTGCATCGCTTGCGGAGTTTGCAAAGACGAATGCCCGGTTAAATGCATCTCTGAAGGTGACATATACGTAATCGACCAATCGGTTTGTATCGATTGTGATGCGTGCGCAGGGGTATGTCCAGTTGATGCGTGTGTAGCAGAATAGTACATTAATGGATTAAACCCTGGCCTGGGGGGAGTTTTTGTTCAAAGACTACTTCCCAGGCCACTTTCTTACAAACTTACTTAAACCGCGCTTTTTATAGTTTTAGGGGCGATATTTAGAAGCATGATACATTGGCATCTTTCAGACGTTACAATTCGTTTGGGATGCTTTTTTTACATCGAAAGGATGATAAAATGGACTTACAACTTCTGGCCGAAAAGGCTGTAACCGCTAAAGCCCTGGCATATGCACCATATTCAAACTTCCGTGTTGGGGCGGCACTTTTGACAAAGGAGGGGGATATATACACCGGTTGTAATGTTGAATCGGCGGCGTTTTCGCCTACCTGCTGTGCGGAGCGTACGGCATTGGTAAAGGCTGTGTCTGACGGGAAGTTGGATTTTGCCGCGATTGCTGTATCCGGTGGGCCTACCGGCGGGGATTACTGCTACCCATGCGGGGTATGCAGGCAGATGCTATATGAGTTTGGCGGGGATGATTTGCAGGTTGTTGTGGCAAAATCCGGCACGGATTATAAGGTCCACACTTTACAGGAATTATTGCCACATGGCTTTGGCGCTGGGGATTTAAGGAGATAAATATGAGGGTATACGAAATCATTCATAAAAAAAAGCAAGGTAAGGAGTTGTCTGCAAATGAAATCGGGTATATTGTTAACGGCTACACTTTGGGCCAAATACCCGAGTATCAAATGGCGGCGCTTCTTATGGCTATCTATTTCCAAGGCATGACCCCGGCAGAAACAACTGCCCTTACCATAGCAATGGCCGACTCCGGCGACCGGTTTGACCTTAGCAGCATTACAGGAATAAAGGTTGACAAACATTCCACCGGCGGCGTTGGAGACAAAACTACCTTAGTCGTAGGTCCCATTGCAGCGGCGCTGGGCGTTCCTGTAGCCAAAATGAGCGGGCGCGGCCTGGGCCATACCGGCGGCACAGTGGATAAGCTTGAAGCAATTCCAGGCTTTAGGACAGACATAGCCACGGAGGAATTTCTTCAGATTGTGGCAAAGCATGGGATATGTATAACAGGCCAATCAGCCAAGCTTGCCCCGGCAGATAAAAAAATTTATGCCTTGCGAGACGTAACCGCCACAGTAGACAGCATCCCCTTAATAGCCGCAAGCATCATGAGCAAGAAAATCGCCGCCGGGGCCGACCGTATTTTGCTGGATGTAAAAACCGGAAACGGCGCATTTATGAAAACATTAGAAGAATCCCAAGCACTGGCCAAAGCAATGACAGAGATTGGCGAAGGCTGCGGCCGTAAGACCCTCGCAATTATCACAGGTATGTCTGTCCCCCTGGGGAATGCAGTAGGCAATAACTTAGAGATACAAGAAGCAATAGATGTGCTGCGGGGCCAAGGGCCAAGTGACCTAACCGAAATATGCATAGAATTAGCGGCCTATATGCTGTACCTTGCGGATAAAGGCACCCTGGAATATGGCCTTGACATGGCAAAAGAAGCTATAGCAAACAGCACAGCCCTGGCAAAACTGGCTGAAATGGTAGAAGCCCAAGGCGGCGATAAGGCATATGTATTAGAGCCGGGGCATTTTAAACCTGCCGAAATTATACAGCCGGTAATATCTCCGGCAGATGGCTATATCTCAGCCATGGACACTGAAGGTATTGGCATATGCGCAATGGGCCTGGGCGCAGGGCGGGAAAAAGCTGATGATATCATCAACTATACGACAGGGATAATCGTCAAAGCCAAAACCGGTGACCCTGTGGTAAAAGGCCAGCCCATAGCCGTTATTCACGCTTCCAGCCAAGAATCGGCGAATGCCGCAAGTGGCAGATACCTAAGCTGTATAAGCTTTTCAAAGGCCGCCGTAGACCCGCCGCGCCTAATATATGGATAATAAACATAAAGCAGGCATAGCAGGCCAAGAAGCCGCAGAAAAATTTTTACAAAGCAAAGGTTATGAAGTATTGGCCCGAAATTACCGCATTAAGACAGGCGAAATAGATTTGGTTTTAAAAGACGGCATGTATATCGTATTCGTTGAAGTTAAGTTTCGCACAAGCACAAAATACGGCCTTCCCCGGGAAGCCGTAGGCTATACTAAGCAGCAGCGTATAATAAATACGGCGCTTCATTACCTGACCCATCACAAGCTAACTGAAAATGACATACGCTTCGATGTAGTTGAAGTGCTGATGGAACGGGGCAAACTATATGCATCCCATATCGAAAATGCGTTCTAAGATTTAAATAGCAATTTCGAAACTGCTTAATAACCCGAGGTGAACCATGCGCGAACTAAAGCAGCTTAAAACAAAAAAAGGCCGTAAAGAAACCGGCCTTTTTCTTGTGGAAGGCGAAAAATTTGTAACAGAAATCCCAGAAAGCTGGGAGATACAACGGTATGTTATGGCAAAGCGCTTTGCTGAAGGCCGGGAGTTATTATGTTATAAGGAGCGGGCCCCGGTAGAAATTGTACGGGATAGTTTATTCGACAGCCTAGCAGATACAGTAACGCCTCAAGGGATTATTGCTGTATGCCAGCAAAAGCACTGGCCCATAAGCCAATTGCTAGCCGCCGGCAGTTTTATACTAATGGGTGAGCAGTTAAACGACCCGGGAAACATAGGCGCACTAATACGCACAGCCGCTGCTGCCGGTGCAGCCGGTGTGATACTAAGTGCCGGCAGCGGCGATATTTATAACCCAAAGGTGCTAAGGGCCGCCGCCGGTGCGGTACTGCGCATACCGGTAGTAACAGATGTGTTAATACCGGATGCAATAGGCCAGTTGAAGCAAGCCGGGTATGCAGTATACGCCGCCCACCCCCGTGGGGATACCCTACCCTACTCGCTGGATTTGCGCGGCAGCTTTTGCTGGCTGGTTGGCAGCGAGTCCCACGGAATCTCCAACGAAGCGGCGGCCTTGGCGGATGCATGGGTGCGGCTGCCTATGGCCGGGGAAGTAGAATCCCTTAATGCTTCGGTTGCAGGGAGTTTGCTGTTGTATGAGGCGGTTAGACAGCGACATATGGGCTAGGCTTTATGTATGGGGATACGGGTACATTACCTTTGCGTGGGATTTTTTGATTATTTCACGGCTTAGTTCATTGCCGGTGCGCTTATCTATGGTTTGCTTTACGATGGTGTTTTTTCTGTAATAATGTTCGCCTATTTTTTCGAAATGGGCGTCTTCTTCCAGGATGTGATAACTGCTTTCTAGTGGAGAGCAGGCGCGTAGTTCGCCGCATAAATGGGTCTGGGTTAGGTAAGTGATAATTTGAAAATTGGAGTCGGTGTTGTTTTTGAACCGATAGTCTAAGTAGTTGTACATAATTGAAGTGCCGCAGCCAAATGGCACTTTACGGCCATAGTCTGGGAAAAGGTCAACCCCGTCGTGATGATGATGCTCGGTTATATCCAGAGGGCTGTGCAGTACCAGCCAGTGGATGAGGTTGGTGAACTGGCACATACCCCCGCCGATACCTTGGGCGGGCTTGCCGGAGGATATTGTCAGGCCTTCTTTATAGCCTTTTTTCTGGGTGCATGGGCCTACCAACTGCCAGAAAGAGAAGGTTTTACCGGGTGGGATTAGTATGCCGTTTATTTTGGGGGCAGCAAGGGCTAGGTTTGCGGCTTTGTTTTCTTGTAGCTGCATGTCTACGTCCCCAAGCTTTCGCCGGATTAGGGAGGTATGCTTATAGATTAATATCGGTAACGGCTCGGACTTAGTTTTGGCAAATTTGGCTGGAGAGAGAATGTTTTTTACATGCCTGAATAAGCGCATTTTCCTTAAGGAAATGGCGTAGGTTAGCGGGCTTATTTCGCAAAATAGCTTGCGGCGCTTCATTGTGTTTTCACCTTTAAACATTACCTGCCGCATAACTGCCATCATCTGCGAAGGTTATAGTATAGCGTTCCGTCGTAAAACGTATAATTAATAATGTTGGGTCATCCACACCGCTCCAGTGGGTCATATTATCCATAATGGGAAGCCAATTTTCTTTTTTTGTTTCAAGGTCGGTTAATGCTTCGGCTCTGCCTACAAGATTTATTGTGTATGCGCTGGAATTGATACATACACAGGCTTTATTATTTTTGCTGATTCGCTCAGCATATGGCCTGTCGGTAGCTGTATTAAATGTTAGCCATTTTATTCCATCGGCTTTTGTAATGCAAAATGTAGTGGCAGATGGATAGCCGTTATCATCAATAAGGGAAAGAGCAGCATAGCCTTCCATTCCGCCTAATTTATACTCTGTCATAGAGTTGATGAGTTCGCTTGCTCTTGTAATAACCTCTTTGTTCATTTGTCAACAACCTTTCAGTTTTTATTTCCTTCTATGCCTCACCCTTCATAGCTTTACGATGATAGGACCGCAGCCGCCGGTGCACTTTCCCGTGTACAGTCTCGTGAGGGTATAGGTTACCGCCTCCGGCCGGTACGCCGGTTAGGATTTCAATGCCTTCATCTACATTGCCTATGGGGTAGATATGAAACAGGCCGTCTTTTACGGCTTCAATTACTTCGTCTTTGAGCACTAAGTCGCGGATATTACGGGTTGGGATTATTACCCCTTGGGTGCCCGTTAGCCCGCGTTTTTTGCATAGGTCAAAGAAGCCTTCTACTTTGAAGGTTGCACCCCCAATTGGCTGGATTTCGCCATATTGGTTTATTGAGCCGGTTACGGCTATATCCTGCCTTATGGGTATCCCGGATAAGGCGCTTAATACCGCAAACAACTCCGTGGAGGAGGCGCTGTCCCCGTCTATTCCGCTGTAGTTTTGCTCGAAACAGATGCGGCAGCTTAGAGTTAGGGGAAAGTCTTGGGCGTAGGTATTGCCCAAGTAGCCTATCATCACCTGTATGCCTTTATCGTGGATTCGGCCGGACATTTCGGCTTCTTTTTCTATATTTACAATACCGGCCTTGCCCATATAGGCGGTTACGGTTATACGGGAGGGTTTAGCGAAGGCGTAATCCCCTGTGTCCAGCACTGCCAGGCCGTTAATTTGGCCTACTTTTGCGCCATCCGTGTCTATCATTATTGTGTCGTCTTCTATTAGTTCCGATAGCTTTTCTTCGTACATGTTCAGACGGTAATCTCGCTGGGTTATCGCCTGCTTAACATAGTCTGCCGTTACCGCCATTGCGTTATCCAACCGTGCCCATGCAGCGGACTCTGCCAGTATTTCCGTTAGGCGGCTGAAGCGGGTGGTTAAGCGGTCCTTTCTTTCGGCCAGCCTTGCGGCGTACTCTATCAACCGGCCTATTGCTGTGTTGTCGAAAGGCAGGGTTTTTTCCCGGGCAGCCCAATCCTTTACGAAACGGCCTAACTCTGCCATGTTTTCATGGGTCAGGCGCATTTCATAATCGAAGTCTACCCTTACTTTGAACAGCTTTTCGAAATAGTCGTCGTATGTCCATAGTATGTCGTAATAATAGCCGTCGCCTACCAGGATTATTTTCACATCTATAGGTATGGCTTCCGGCTTAATGCCGCTTACGGCCACCCCTGTGGTATATTCACGCAAGGGCTCGGTTACTATATGGCCGGTTATTAATGTACGGCGCAGGGTTTCCCAGGCGTGAAGGCTGCCAAGAACATCTTGGGTTTGTAATATCAGGTACCCGCCGTTAGCGGTGTGAAGTAACCCTGGCTTGATTTTCATAAAATCGGTAGAGAAGTTGCCGAACTCGTTATCGTATTCTATTTCACCTACCAAATTTGTGTGGCTTGGGTTGTAGTCTACTACAACCGGGGCGCCTTTTTGGTTGGCATTGTCGGTTATTAGGTTTACTTTGTAGCGGGTTAGTATGTCTTCGTTGGATTTTTTGCTGTACCAGGGCATTATTGCCTGCATTGCTTCTTCATCATCGGAATCGTCGGTGATAAATTCCGCCAGGTTCTCCAAGATATCTTCTTTTACGGCCTTTAGGTATGTTAATAGCGATGGCTCGTTGGCAAAAGCATTCATTATATCGTTCATATGGTGGCCAACCGTAAACAAGCCCAGGGAATATTCCAGTTCTTCTACTTCTTTCTTTGTGTGTTTATCATAATCGCGGATTTGGCGCATTACATCGGCGGCGCGCTTTTGGATTGATATTGAGTTTACAGAAATACTGTCTTTTTCTTCTTGAGATAGGGCATCGAATTGCTCTTCGCTTATTACTTCACCGTCTACTATTGGCATGAAGTATATGCCGCTTGTGGTGTTTTTTACACCGAAATGCTGGTCGCGGGCTTCCTCTGTCATTTCTTTAATGATTTCGTCCCGTTTTGTTTTATATATGTCTATGACTTCGTTCTTTTTAAGTTCATGGTCTTTTGCAGCGAAGGTCTTGGGCAGTTCGCTGGTTAGGCGGTTTATTAGGTCGCTCATGCTGTCTTTTAAGTTTCGGCCTGTGCCGGGGGGCAAAGTCAGGAGTTTTGGGCATTTTGGGTTTTCGAAATTGTATACATAGCATAAGTCCGGAGGGGTAGGCCGTGTTTGCGCAATCTCATTTGCATAGGTGCTGGCAAAGGTTGTACGGCCGGTGCCTGTTGCGCCGGTGATGTATATATTGTAGTGCTTATCCTTCATTTGCAGGCCGAAACGCAGGGCCTGGGAGGCGCGGGTTTGGCCTATTAGTTCTTTCTTAAATGCGTCTTGGGTTGGGTTACTGTCTATTTCCGGGCCGTTGTAAAAATATTTTAGTTCTTGCCACGTAAGTTCTCTTGGTGTTGTTTTGATTTTCATTTATTCACCTCATACATAGTTTGAGTTGTTGCGGCCTTTGCATTTTATGGGTTTCCTTTAAATATACTTCCACATTAATGCCGCATCTTCTGTAGGGTATTTGTAGTATTCTTCTCTGTAGCCTTCCACTATAAAACCGTGTTTGTGGTAAAGTGCCATTGCAGCGCGGTTGCCTATGCGTACTTCTAGGGTTATGCCCATCATCTTGCGGGATACTGCGGCGGCTATTAGGCCCTTTACTATAGCAGAACCTATTCCTTTTTTCCTGTAATCTTCGTGTACGGCTATATTGCAAATATGCCCCTCGTCTACTATATGCCGCATCATGGCATAGCCTGCAACATTTTTGTCGTGCAGCGCCACTATGCTTATTGTATGGTTCTGCTTCATTTCAGCGGAAAGTTCATGGGGCGGCCAAGGGTCTGAAAAGGAATGGTGTTCTATTTCATAAACCGCCTCTATGTGGGCGGCGGTCATGGGGATTATGGATATCATGGCTGTCTGTTTCTTACCGCTTGGGGCTCGCGAATGTAAATTAGCTGGGGTTGGGCGGTGGGGTTAGCTGTGCTGTCCAGATAAATATGGCCGCGGGGTTGAGCCTGCCCAGGGTTTGCCTCATTATGCGGAAAATGCCCATGGGCTTTTAATTGATGTATTGCGCATAGTCCAACACTGGCCGCACGCTGGCGGTTGGCATTGGCTGGGGCAATTTTCGCCTTTGGGTAGCTGGCTGCAATTTCCGTTTTGTATGCGTCGGCACCGTCTCCCAGGAAAATGACAGGGGCGTCATACTCCCCTACCCTTTCCAGTGCCTCCATTATTGGAGATATAAACGAATCTGCCAGTTGTGTAAGCATATCCGGCACGGCACGGTATATTGATGCGTATACCTGACCGCTGCGGGCGTCCATTAAAGGGACAATTAGAGTCTCTTGCGATACCGCCCCTAGCACATTGTATGCCAGTGAATCAAGAGTAGGAACCGCGACAGCGGGTTTGCCAATACTATGCGCAAGCCCAAGTGCCGTGGCCGCACCTATTCTAATCCCCGTAAAAGACCCCGGTCCTGCCGTGTAGGCCACATAATCCATATCTTCAAGATTATGCCCGGAAAGGGCCAGCAAACGCTCTACGGCCGGCATTAGAATTTCAGAATGATGCCAGGCCTTTGGGCCGCTTTGGGCGTTTATCATTATCTCGCCAATGGTTATGTATTCATCCACAATGGCGGCACCGGCTTGCTTGCCGGTGGTATCTAGTGCTAGTATTTTCACTTTATTTTCCCCTTGTCTTGGGATTTTTATTGGTTTTTGGGAATGTGGGTATAAACCCGTATCTCGCGAAATTCAGCGCTCTTAGAAAAATCCGCTCCTATCTCCACCCGCAAAGCACCTGCCCGCATAACACCCTCGGCCATTTCCGGCCATTCAATCAAGCATACCCCGCCGGAGTAAAAATAATCCTCGTACCCAATGCCCTCTAAGTCGTTGTGCCCACCTTCCAGCCGGTACAAATCAAAATGGTAAAGGGGCAAACTCCCCCCTTCATATATGTTAATGATAGTAAAGGTGGGGCTGGTAACGCGCCCAGAGTAGCCAAGCCCCGCGGCAAATCCCCGTGCAAACACAGTCTTGCCCGCGCCAAGGGGTCCGCTTAAGCAAACAATATCACCGGGCTTGGCGGAGGCACCGTATTGGGCGGCAATGCCGGCCGTTTCTTCGGCAGAAAAACTTTTGTGGATTGTCATTTTGTCTCCTGTTTCTCGTTCAAATCGTTGGTTACAGCGATTTCGTTTGAAATTGGTCTGCGCCGGAAAATGCATTGAAGATTTGCATTTTACGGCTTGCTTCAGCCCATTTCAACTAGAATCGCCTATATCTTTGGATAACTGTGTAATAAACGTATCGGCAGCCAGTAACAAAAGTATCCCATACTGTACCGATTGTAAGTAGCCGCTAAACTCATCACTAAAAAGCCCCGGTGATGCTATATCTACAGTGGCGTAAACCAATATTACAAAATAAAATAAATACAGCGCGGATTTTAACGATGCGCCAGACATATATGAGTAGTATAACCGCAGCAACAACCCCGGCTCCTTACCTGCATTACGGGCTTTAATTTTTTTACAGATATAGGTCTCAATCTTTTCTAATAGTATAAAAACAACAATGTAGCCCGCGTTTAACAATGAGGCAGTCAGCACATTCCCATCGGCCACGCCCCAAAATATAGACTGGGTAAGCATCCAATGGCCAAGTGCGTATATAGCGGCTCCCGCTACGTATTTTGCCCATATTAACGGAATTTTCATGTGTTCCCCCTCTTTGCCCTTCGACCGTAGGCGACGTAAAACCCAAAAGCGAATGACTAAAAATACGCCTCATGCCATAACAAAAACATAAATACAGTCCAAATCCTTCGGCTATTATCCTTTCGCCCGTGGTAATGGGAATCTAAAAGTTCGGTCAGCTTGTCCAGGTTGAAAAACTTCCCGGCAGCTTCACTGTTAAAATACCCCTTTACCTTCAGGTAATACTTCTCCTCCCGCAACCAAATCCTTATAGGCACCGGGAATCCCAGTTTCTTTTTCCCGGCAACATGGGCCGGTAAATGCCTTGCGGCTGCGGCCCTAAAAGCCAGCTTCGTACCCTTACGGCTAACCTTGTGCCTAACCGGTAACCGCGCCGCAATTTTAAACACTTCCTTATCCACCAAAGGCGAACGCAGCTCTAAAGCATGGGCCATGCTCATCTTATCGGCCTTTAGTAGAATATCCCCCACCATCCATAGATGCAGGTCCAGGTATTGCATTTTTGTAATGTCATGGGCATGTTTCACTTTCTCGTAAAAAGGACGTGTGATTTCAGTGGGGTCTGCTGCTTCCGGCCCCTTTAACAAGGCCGCCCGTTCCGCAGGTGTAAACACATAGGCCCCGCCGATATAACGTTCTTCCACATTTTTGGCACCGCGGATAAAAACCCCCCGGCCCTTTGTTCCCTCCGGCAACAGCCGCGCTATAGCTGCCAGCAGCTTCCTAAGTACACGGGGTAGCGCCGTTAAAATCCGTAGGCTAATTGGCTCTTGATATATGTTATATCCGCCAAAAAACTCGTCGGCACCCTCGCCGCTTAAGGCCACCTTTACATGCTTAGCCGCCTCACGGCTAACAAAGTACAGCGCAACTGCCGCAGGGTCTGCAAGGGGCTCATCCATATGGTATTGCACCTTTGGCAGATGCTCCCAGTATTCCTGAGTTGTGATTATTTTTGCAATATGTTCGGCGCCTATTTGTTTGGAAAGTGCTGCTGCATATTCAATTTCGTTATAGTTATCATAATCAAAACCCACGGTAAAAGTCTTTTTCCCGCCAAAGCAGGCCGCTACATAACTGGAATCCACACCGCTGGATAAAAACGACGCCACTTCTACATCACAATCCACATGCTTGTTAATGGACTCTCTAACCACGCTATCAATTGCTTCAACAGCATCATCAAAGGAAATATCTTCAGGCGCAAACTCATGAGTATGATAGCGCCTAATATGCATCTCATCCTTTTCCCAAACAAAATAATGCCCGGGCAAAAGCTTATAAACACCCTTAAAAAAAGTTTCCTCCAACACAGAATATTGGAATGTTAAATACTGCCCAAGGGCATCGGGGTTAACCTGTGGCTGAAAACCAGGATAGGGATAAAAGCTTTTAATTTCAGACCCGAAAACCAACTCATTACCATTACGCCAGTAATAGAGGGGTTTCATCCCAAACTGGTCCCGGGCGCAAAACAGCCGCCCGCTATTGATTTCATAAAGGGCAAATGCAAACATCCCACGCAAACAAGAAAGTAAATCCGTACCCATTTCTTCATATAAATGAAGCACAACCTCCGCGTCGGTAGCTGTTGAAAAAACATGTCCCTTTTCAGCCAAAGTCTTACGTAGCTCATTATGATTATATATCTCGCCGTTTAGTACCATCACCAGAGATGCGTCTTCGTTATATAAAGGCTGCGCCCCACCTTCCAAATCCACGATTCCCAGCCGCCTAAAACCCAAAGTTATATTGTCACTTACGTAGGTTCCAGTCGAATCCGGCCCCCGGTGGGCTATTTTATCTGTCATGGCATTTATAAGCCCTGTCGGGTCCTCATGCTTTATACCGGCGAATCCGCACAAACCGCACATATCGGCCTCCAAGAGTATTTATAGTACAAACACGGAATTAGTATTACCACATGACGATGTTTTGTCAAATTCTTAGACACGGTCATATTGACATTTTCAAAAACCCGGTTGCACTAAATTTGACACATGTTATAATGGTATGTGACTGTAAAATAATCAAGTCAAAAAATTTTTTGCATTTAAAAATAGTCAAGCACTATTGCAAAGTATTACCAATACTAACAATCATAGTCATTTTGGCTTATTATCGGAGGAACCAAACTTGCCAGAAACACAAACAGCGCTAACTAAGGGCATGATTTTAAACCTTAGTTCAAACCCAGATGTATACGAACGTGGAGAAAGATACTTCCGCGATGGAAAATTAATATCCCATAAAGTCTCTGAAGGGGAAGACGGCGACTCTCTAATCCGTGCCGCAGTGGAAGGAAACTATAAAAACTACGAGGTTGTGTTAAGGATAAGCCCCGACGGTAATCTTCAGCATTATTCTTGCAGCTGCGAAAGCCATAGTATCTGGCGCGGGGCATGTAAGCATGTAGTTGCGGCCCTGTTTGCCCAAGCGGAAGGGCAGCAGCCTACATTTTCTCAGGAGAAAATGCGACAACATGCCAAATCCCTAACAGACACCTTAGAAAAACTAATATTTGAAGGCATAGATGAAAACCTGGCTATTTCCCAAACAACACCGGGCCAATTGGTTAAACTGGTACCTGTACTTAACTGCCTGGGCAGGCGTGATATTCACCTAACCCTTACAATAGGCTGCGGGCGCATGTATATAATTAAAAGTGTCCCGGCTTTTGTGGCAAGCTTTAAACGGGAGGAAACCGTAACCTACGGCCAGGGCCTTACAATTGCCCACCGCCGGGATGTTTTTGACGAACAAAGCCAGGCTTTTTTGGACTTTATTATCCGTGAGGAAGACCTGTATGCAGAGGTAAGCAAGCGCTTAAGCAGGCATTTGCAATATACCCACCGTTCCCAGTCCAGCAGGAGGGAAATATACCTAACCGAGCGTAATATCGACGAATTTTACACCATAATGCAAGGCCAAGTACTGGAAGCGGCCTCTGACTTTGGCAACCAGATGGTACTTGCCGATGGTCTTACATGTTTCCGCATTCATGTATCTCACACAAACAATGACACAACCGTGCATTCCCCTCCCCTTCTGTATAGGGCCGTTTGTGGGCAAAGCGCTTATTATATATTCACAGAAGGGCGCTTAAGCAGGCTGCAAAAGTCTGATGGGCGGCTTATAGTGTCGCTTATGCGCGCACTGGATGATTCCCCAAAGCGTGAAATTATATTTAGCGGCGGGGACCAACGGCGGTTTTTATCTGTTGTACTGCCACAGTTTGCACGCATGGGCTTAGTTGGCAATACCATTGGTGACCCGCCTGTAGAGCAGGATTTGGACCTTTTATCATTGATATATTTCGACAGCGAAGGCCATGACATTACCGGCCGGCTGGAGTTTCATTATGACGACGAAGTTATAAACCCGCTGGCACCGGCAAAGAAGGCAAGCGAGTTAATCCGCGATACTGTAGGCGAATACGCGGTAAAGCGCCGATTGTCTGCCCATGGTTTCTATGAAGACACAGCCCATGGCCTATACCGCCTAACCGGTAACGACTTGGTTTTCGCCTTCCTTCGCACAGGCATAGAAACCCTGAAAGAAAGCGCCGAGGTATATGTAAGCGAAGATTTACAGAAAAAAACTATCCGTGTACCCTCCCCGCAAATAGGCATAAGGCTCTCGGGCAGCCTGCTTAATGTAAGCCTGGAAGACGCCGGCTACGATATAAGCGAGTTATTAGAAGCATTGGAAGCCTACCGCACCCGTAAAAAATTTTACAGGCTAAAAGACGGCCGCTTTCTGGAGATGGACAACAACGCCATAGCCGCCGCGGCAGAACTTCTGGACCATTTAGATGTAAACCGCAAAGATTTAAAAGGCGAAACCCTAAGCCTGCCGGCCTACAGGGCACTATATGTAGACGAATTGGTTAAAAGCGGCCCCATAGCCGATACTCACAGCCTCAACCGTGATACCCATTTCGAAAAGCTAATCGCTCATTTTCAAAACAACGAGTCCCTTGGCTTTAATGTACCAAAGAGCCTGGCAAAAACCCTGCGTGAGTACCAAAAAATCGGCTATACATGGCTTAAGACCCTTAGCTACTACGGCTTTGGGGGCATATTGGCAGATGACATGGGCCTGGGAAAAACCCTGCAAGTTATAGCGTTACTTTTAAGCGAGCGGCGCAAGAATCAAGTTTCACTGGTAGTAGCACCTACATCTTTGTTGTATAACTGGGAAAATGAAATAACCCGCTTCGCCCCAAAGCTGCGCACACAGGTAGTTACAGGCCTGCCCGATAAACGGCGAGATTTACTTGCCACCCCGGACATAGACGTATTTATAACAACATACGATATGCTAAAACGGGATACAGAGCACTACGAGTTTATGAAGTTTGCCTATATCATAGCCGACGAAGCCCAAAACATTAAAAACCCATCGACTCAAGCCGCAAAAAGTATAAAAGAGTTAAACGGAAGGGTTCGTTTTGCCTTAACCGGCACGCCTATTGAAAACAATCTTACAGAACTATGGTCGATATTCGACTTTATAATGCCCGGATATTTGCACACGGCACATAAATTTCAACGGCTATACGAGACACCCATAATCAAAGGAGCAGACTCGGCAAAAGCTGCACAATTACGCCAGCAGATATCCCCCTTTGTACTACGGCGGATAAAAAGCAATGTACTAAAAGAATTACCGGAGAAAATCGAAACCACACTCCAAGCCGAACTAACCCCAGAGCAGAAAAAAATATACACCGCATATCTAATGGAAGCCCTTGGCGCACTGGATGATATAGTTGCAAGCGATAGCTTCGCAGATAACCGTATGCGAATCCTGGCCCAACTAACGCGCCTGCGCCAAATATGCTGTCACCCTTCCCTGTTCCTGAAGGAATACAACGGCGGCAGTGGAAAACTTGCATTAACCATGGAAACGATACAAAGGGCGCTGGAGTCTGGCCATAGGGTGCTGTTGTTTTCCCAGTTTACCGGAATGCTGGATTTAATTAAAAGTTCATTGGAGCAATCCGATATGCCGGTGTCATATTTCTATTTAGACGGGTCAATCAAGTCAAAGGAACGCATGGAAATGACCACACGCTTCAATGCCGGCGAAAGGGATATGTTCTTAATATCATTAAAGGCTGGAGGAACCGGGCTAAACTTAACCGGCGCCGATGTAGTAATACATTACGACCCATGGTGGAACCCTTCCGTGATGGACCAGGCTTCCGACCGCGCCCACCGCTACGGCCAAAAAAAGGCCGTTCAGGTCTTTAACATTGTAGCAAAGGACTCCATCGAAGAAAAAATCATGGCCCTGCAAGATAAAAAGCGCGGCCTTATAGATTCCGTAATTACCGAAGGGGGCAGTTTCATCAATTTGCTAACCGAAGAGGAAGTGCGCAAGCTGTTTACACAATAGGTTTTTAAGCTATAATACCCCACGTACACACATGAGAGGAGAATGAACAATGAGCATTTGTATGCAAATTTCCGAGGCTGTTCAAAAAGGAAAAAGAGATGTAAACGTACTGGTACAACAGGCACTGGACGAGGGCCTATCCCCTAAAACAATATTGGATGAAGGCCTGCTTGCCGCCATGGACATAATTGGCGACAAATTCAAAAATAACGAAATCTATGTACCGGAGATGCTAATAGCTGCCCGTGCAATGAGCATAGGAACCGCAGTACTTAAACCACACCTAACCGAAGCCGGCGTAGGCTCCATAGGCAAGGTAGCCCTTGGCACGGTTAAGGGCGACCTACACGATATTGGCAAAAACCTTGTGCGCATGATGCTGGAAGGCAAAGGCATAGAGGTAGTTGATTTAGGCGTAGATGTATCGGCAGAGCGCTTTATCGAAGCCTATGAAACCGAAGGCGTTAGTATAATCGCCTGCTCGGCTTTGCTTACCACAACTATGGGCGAGATGAAGAATGTGGTAGACCTACTGGTAGAAAAGGGCTACAGAGACAAGGTAAAAGTAATGATAGGCGGCGCGCCTATTACCGATAGCTATTGTAAATCCATAGGCGCGGACTACTATACAGCAGACGCTGCCTCCGCTGCTGATATAGCTAAGCAGGTACTGCTTGAGGGCAACGCCAGTTAGTTGTATGTCCTGGCTAGTAAAAAAACCAGAGTTTTACAAAACCCTGCTAATGCTGGCAATCCCCATGGCATTGCAGAATATGCTGTCTATGAGCGTGGGCTTTGTAGATAATGTAATGGTTGGGCAGTTGGGCGAGCGGGCTGTGGCTGGTGTAATGATAGCCAACCAAGTACAAAATGTGCTTGGCATGTTGGTTACCGGCATATCAGCCTCCCTTGTGGTTCTTGCTGCCCAATATTGGGGTAAAAAGGACACGGAAAGCGTAAAAGCAGTTGTGTCTATAGGCTTAAAGGTAGCTGTCGGGGTAGGCTTTATGGTTAGTATAATTGTACTGCTGTTCCCGGCTTACGTTCTGCGCATCTTTACAAACGACTATGCCGTTATAGAAGAAGGTGCGCGCTACATACGCATTTTGGCATTTTCATATGTATTCTTTTGTCTTACCCAAACGCTTATGGGGGCTATGCGCTGCATTGAAGTTGTGCGCATTGGGGTTTGGGTATCACTTTCTACGCTACTAATTTCTGCAGCGGGCAACTGGCTGCTTATTTTTGGTAACTTAGGCTTCCCGGAAATGGGCATACAGGGGGCGGCAATCGCCACCTTAAGCGCCCGTGTACTGGAAGCCTTTATTATGATTATTTATGTACGCTTCATAGATAAGCGGTTGAGTATCCGTTTTTCGGAGTTGTTAAAAACCAATAAACAATTGCTTGCGGATTTTTTCCGTTACGGTTTACCCGTTATGGGCGGCGATGTTTCCTGGGGTATGATTGGCGCGTTAAAGGTGGCAATTATAGGCCGCATGGGCGAGCCTGCAATGGCGGCAAACAGCATTGCAGTTATGCTGTTTGGGCTGATAACCGTAGCAGTATGGAGTACAAGCAACGCCAGCGGCGTAATAATTGGCAAAACCGTAGGCAGCGGCGACTATAACCTGGTAAAGCAGTATGCCAAAACCTTGCAGGTTGTATTTGCAGGCTTGGGAATAATTGCAGGCCTATCCCTTTTTGGGCTGCGGGATGGATTTATCTCTTTATACAACTTTAATGAGGAAACGCAGATTATTGCACGTCAGTTTATGATGATACTAAGTATTTCCGTTGTTTTCACATCATTCCATGTGCCATGTTTTCTAGGCTTAATACGAGCAGGCGGCGACACGAAGTTTGTTTTCATTGTAGATAGTATTTGCAGCTGGGCCTTTGTGCTGCCGCTGTCGTTTCTTGCTGCATTTGTGTTTAATGCGCCCCCGTGGGTAGTGTTTCTATGCATTTTTAGCGACCAGTTTTATAAATGGATTATTGCGTTAATAAAAACTAACCGGTTTGGCTGGATTAAAAATTTAACCAGGACGCACCAAGTGCGAACTTAAACTTCAAACAAGCACTCCATTCTGCATTGAACCTTTGCAGAATGGAGGGCTAAAATGTAGTTTAAGTTCGCACCTGGGGCTTTGTGTCAAGGACTTTTTTAATCTAAATTTATTTTTGACATATTTACACTTCCTACGTATAATACTATTACAGGGTAGAGATACCCATTTGAAAAGTGCCTTGCCACTTTGAGAGCAAATCATATATGAAAAGTGCCCTGCCACTTCAAGAGCAGATTATTTATGAAAGGTGCGTCACTACCTTTAAAACGTGACCGTAATGGATTAAAGGATGGCTGACAAGCCATCCTTTATGTTTTTGCGGAAAGGGAAATTATGGATAAATTGAATTTTTTTACGGCCGATTTCGACTATGTAAAATATTTGCAAGAAGCCGAAAAGAAGAGCCGAGGTTTCAGCCGTGTGCCAA
>Ga0123355_10000901_pt1 | contig 41147 bp, 32 predicted proteins | sample TergutEmb28metaG_3_FD_89872 | JGI IMG/M metagenome (GOLD analysis project Ga0123355, IMG submission 89872) | Embiratermes neotenicus P1 segment gut microbial communities from Petit-Saut dam, French Guiana - Emb289 P1 | ecosystem: Host-associated > Arthropoda: Insects > Digestive system > Gut ...
GGATTTTTGTGCGATTGCAAGGAAGTACCAACGACGCTTGCTGTAGGCAAGCTAGGAGGTGCTGACGTAGCAAGCGTGCAAAAAGACCACATTGTATTCAATTTGTGACCGAAAGTAGTATAAATGGCATAACTAAACTTTCCTTGTGAGTTATTGCTCATGCTGGGTTCACCCCAAATAAAGCCCGTAGCTAAAAATCAGCTACGGGCTTTATTTTAGATATTGTCATGGTGTTTTACTTGACTAATGGTTTCTTGACTTTTGTATTATGGACAAGTACAATGTCGCACGAAGTTGCTTTACTAGAGCATGGCGATTCTAATAGTAGAGTTGCTTTTTATAGTCCAGGGAGGAATAGATTATGAGGATAACAAAAGTAACAACTCGTATCATCGCTGTTATAACAACCATGTTTATGGTGTTTGCGTTGCTACCATCAAATGTATTGGCAGATGAGTATGATTTTATTGTACAGCCAGACGCATCAATATATGAGGTAGTTGATATACCTGACTACGATTATATATTGAACGCGACAGAAAGCATCAGTTATGATTACGATTTTGTAGAAGATGAACATGTTGTAGAAGAAGACATCTTTGATGAAGATTTTTATCCAATAGACATAAACCCTATGTCTATGTCTGAACTACGTACAGGCACTGTAGGTACTGGAGGTGCGCAATGGCAATTGTATGGTGGTGTTTTGACGGTAGACAGTGGATTCATCCAATCCACAGGTAGCAGTCCTTGGTTGGCTCATCGTAATTACATACACACAATTGTTTTTACTGGCCCAATTACTGCGGGAGCAAACCTTTCAGGTTTATTTAATGGTTTATGGGGCGTGCGTACTATAGAGGGGTTGACGTATTTTGACACCAGTAACGTAACAACAATGAGGAATATGTTCCGTTCTATGGATGCAGTAACCAGCCTTGACCTGACCAGCTTTGATACCAGAAATGTTACCAGTATGTATTGTATGTTTAGAAGTACAGGCAATCTAGTAACTATTGAATTTTCTCCTAATTTTGTTACTCACAATGTACGGTATATGAACGAAATGTTTGCAGGTGCAAATAGTTTAGTAAGACTTGACTTATCCAACTTTGACACCCGTAATGTAAGGCATATGCCTGCTATGTTTATGAACGCAACTAGCCTAGAAACCCTTGAATTATCCCCCAATTTTGTTACTCATTATGTGACAGATATGCGTAATATGTTTCGTGGTACGGCTAGGCTAACGAGCCTTGACTTATCTAGCTTCGATACCAGTAATGTGAGGAATATGTATTCCATGTTTAATGGAGCAAGGAGCTTGACTAGTCTTGATGTGTCTCACTTTGATACTAGCAATGTAGGAGATATGTCGATTATGTTTGGTGTCACATCGAATCTTGTAAGTCTTGATTTATCTAACTTTGATACTAGTAATGTGACAGCTATGAATAATATGTTTAGTCAAGCTACTTCTTTACGGGAACTTACACTAGGTGAAAATTTCAGTTTTATTGGAACCCCAGCACTACCAGGTGTAAGGGCAAATGCTCAATACACTGGTAGATGGGTGAATGTGGCTAATGGAACGATAGAACAACCCCGTGGCACACATGTTTTAACATCGGCTCAGTTGATGGAAACTTATGATGGTAGTACCATGGCAGATACATGGGTTTGGCAAAGAGTTGCTCCCATAGCTGACCCCCCATTTATAAATGAAATAACCTTTTCGGCAGATAGCGTTTCCCCTGTAGAATGGTATGACGGAGGCACCCTTCCAAATGGTTTCGTATTGGATTCATCCACAGGCACTGTATCAGGAAATCTTGAGCCAAACGAGACTTTGACATTTACTATTACGGTATATAATGACGATGGTTATGATACATGGGAGGTAACAGTTACCAGAAGATAATTATTATACTCGCGATATATAGATTGAAAACAAAAAATAACTGACATTTACTGTCGGTTATTTTTTTGCTTCGTAAAAATTATGCCTGAATTTATGTTGGATAAGCCACCAATACCCGTGTCAAAATCTCAGCTAGAGGTATCATTGCATTGCGGGCTTCTTCTATTGTATTGGTGTTCGCACCAACTTCCACTAATAACGAGCGCGGCATAAAGTGAAGGCTATATCTATACGGCTTTATGTAAATATTGCGGGCAAGACCAGGGTAAAGTGTATTGGACATTAATTGCATTTGCAAGCTAAATGCCATGTTTTCATGTACATATGGGTTAGGTAAGTCTGGCAATTCAACGGGGCGGCCATTTTGGTTTAGCCGAGTAATACCATTAAAAAACATTATGCGGGCGGTAGGACGGCCATTAATCTCTTTTACCAAATGCACTGAGTCTGGCACACCGTCCCGGTGCAAATCAATTACAACTTCTATTGAAGGATATTTTTCCAACAAGGCGGAAATCGGCGGTGCCATACGCTCATAACTTCCAGTGCGCCGCAAAACGCCATCTACTAAATCATATCGTCCAGTATCATGCAATACAGATATCCCATGTTCTATTGTCAAAATATCTGCTAGTAAAGCACCTACTCCTACAATTGTATCTGCAACTTCTCCGGGACGTGAATCAATAAAATCTTCCTGAGAATGTGTATGGAAAATTAAAACCCGTGGCCCATCTGAAATGGGGCGTGGCTCTAGTCTAAAATCCATATCCAAAAAGCCAAGTATATCAAAGTCCGATGCAATAACATAGGCCGTTTCATCAATTTCGTATAAATACGTTTCCAAAGCCGCCCGACTAACCAACAAATGAACATTTTCAAAAGTAGGGAAAAATGTCATAACCAATGGATTATAATATGGTTCGGTGATTACGGATATGTCTACAGGTGTTGGTTCAGGCGTTTGTCCTGTACGTAAAAGCAATATCAACACGATAAAAAGCAACCCGGCAAAAAACACTATGATGCGAAGACGGGTAAGATTCAACCTGTGAGGTTGCATAATTGCTCATTCCTTTCTTGGAACACGCAGTTCAGAAGAGGTCTAGTATATGGTCTCATTCCACATATATGTTCCAATGAAAAATTCTATGATATAATCTAGGGAGGTAAATCCTCAAATACCTTAAATGAGAAAGGTAAAAGTAAGCTATGAATAATTTTAACAAGTACCTTCCAATGAACGCTGCTACTTTGATGGACAGGGTTTTTGATTTGTACAAACCAGCATTTAAGGTTCATATTGGCTTTGCGGTTATAATGAGAATACTTTCGGTGATACTGTCCTTTACTGGGATTATTTTGATGGTAATGGGTGTTGGGGTCAATGAATTTATCGGAATAGGATACGGGATGACTACCGCAGTAGTAGCAATGCTGGTAACAATATTGCCATTGTATGTTATATGGGTTTACTTATCTCAGGCTGGACATATTTTTATTGCTAAGCAAGTTTTCTATGGAGAAACCATAGAATTGCCGTTTGCTGATACAATTCGTGCTACTTTCCGCGTAATGGCGGCGGTCTTGGCGCAATTGATTTTGTCTATACCTTGGTTATTGATGCTGGGAGTTATTATTTATTCTATGGTGGCGCAGATTACTATTGTATACGTTTTCTTGATAAACTTGGCTATGTGGCAGATTTTCGTTGTGCTTTTTTCTATAGCTTTTTTATATTTGGTATATGCAAATATTTTTGCTTTGTCGATACCTGTAGCGATTTTTGAACGTCGTTTGTTTTTTGCGACTGTTACTCGTTCTTTGCAATTAATGCAAGGGGATTTTTGGAAAATACTTGGCCTGCGAGTGCTTTGGTTTGTTTTGGTATATCTGTTTACCATTAGCGCGCAAGGTCTAGTAGTTACTGCAATAGGACTGTTTACCGCAATTGGTGGTGGCGTTTTTGATACTGTCGCCATGGCAGAATTATGGATGAATACAAATAATACACAAGTTTTAATAGGGTTATTGGCCGGAGTTGTACTGGCTCCATTGGAGGGGATTATGACAGCATTGATTTATTTCAATCAGAAGATAAAAAAAGAGGGCTTAGATATTGAAATCGGCTTAACCCAACTCTCTTGGCAAAACGGGCAAAATGGGCAAAATAGGCAGATTTGTCAGCAAGAGATTAACCAGAAGAAGGAATGGTTATGATTCAATTTTACGAGGCTATGCACGAAGTTTTACAAAGACCCCAATACGATATTTTGACTGGGCGTGCCGTTGATTGGCAACAGGTTATTACTGAATCTATAGCAAATGCTCTTATTGCGTTTTTTAGACGATTTGATGATTGGACAGCTAGTCCGTCCCGCGAATACAATTTGGATATTATGATTTATGCCTTTCTGATTGTGGCTGGTATATTGTTGCTTGTGTCTATTGTGGGCGGCATATATTGGTTTTTGCGGCGAAAACAGCGGGTAGTTCGGCCTGTTAGTGATGTTTCCGAATGGTTTGATGATATTGCCCAACGAAAATTAAGCTTTTACGATTTGGTACGTAAGTCTCAGGAAAGTGCCGCAAATGGCGAATACAGAAGTGCAATACGTCATAGGTACTTGGCGGTTTTAGTGGCCTTGCATGAAAGCAATGCCATTCAAGTGGACAAATCCAAAACCAATTCGCAATTGACTTACGAGTTGCAAGAAGCACGGCCACAGCTAGCAACTCCATTTAATGGAGTGATTGAAATATTTCAGCAGGCATGGTTTGGAAGAAAGCCTCTTGACGAAGAAACATGGCTAAACTATCAGCAATTTGCAGAAAATTGCGAAAGTACACAGATTTTGCAAATTCTGCATGATTCTAATAGTTCGCAGAGAAGCGGGGGTAGCCGTTTTGAAAAATAACCAAAATGTTTTGGTATTGGCACTTCTTGCGGCATTTCTTGCAATGGCTTGGTTTGGCGATACACAGATGCAAGGATTACAACGCCCAGATTATTCTTCGTTTTCTACCAATAACTATGGGGCAAGTCTATTGTTTGACACCTTACGGCAAATGCAATATCCCGTTTCGCAGTTATTCCGTCCAGTTTCTGAGGCTGGAACTAATGATGTGGTATTGATTATTCAACCCCAACGTTTAGATTTTGCTTTGGCTGAAGAAGCAATCCAATGGGTAAGACAGGGGGGGCGGCTTATTTTTTTGGATAACCGCAGATTTACTCCTATAGATGTTCTTCTCGAACATTATCAGCCCGATATAATGGGCAATTTTAGACTATATTCAGTGGGAATGGGAGAAATATTGGTTGGGCGTGCGGATGCAGTGGCAAATCAACGTATGATGAATAATCCGACATATGGTGCTGGCATCTCATACTTATTGTACGCATGGAATCCAGACCGTATTTATTTTGCAGAGTATTACCATGGATTTAGGGTGAGGAATAGTGCCTTTAGGCAAATGCCATTAGGATTACAATTGACGGCTTATCAACTGGCAATTGTTGCATTAGCATTGGTATGGCATTTGGGTAAGCGATTTGGCAAGCCTATTCCGCTATATGAAGAAATAGAGCGGGAAGAACATGAACAGATATATGTATTAGCAAGGTTGTATCGTTGGGCGGATAAAAGAAGGAAATGACAAATGATTTTCCACATGAAAGGAATTCTATATGGATACTCAACCATTTGAGCAGTCGCAAGAACATAATCAACCACAAGAACCACTTGAATCACAACTGGATTTGAATGAACAGCAAGAACAGAACCAACTAGAACCAGCCCCCCCAAGACAAATTACTAAAGAGTATGTTACTAGACTTAAAGCAGAAATCAACACCATAGTTCAACAACAGGACGCCTTAACCGACCTTGCCTTAACCGCTTTGTTAGCAGGGGGACATGTATTGGTAGAAGGTGTGCCTGGGCTGGCAAAAACCCTTTGGGCGCGTACTGTATCTCAGGTTATGGATATGGAATTCAAACGTGTACAATTTACTTCTGATCTTATGCCATCGGATATTTTGGGTACAAAGGTGTTTAACCTGAAATCGGGCGAATTTGAATTGCGTAAAGGACCATTATTTTCACAGCTATTTCTAGCAGATGAGATTAATCGCACACCGCCCAAAACTCAATCGGCATTACTAGAGGTTATGGAGGAACGCGCCATTACTATTGACGGCACACGTCATATACTAGACGAACCCTTTTTTGTAATGGCCACGCAAAATCCCGTAGAATACGAAGGAACCTACCCTTTACCAGAAGCATTATTAGACCGCTTTATGATGAAGATACTTCTGACATATCCCGGCGTGGCGGCGGAAAAGCGAGTACTACAAATGTATCATGAAGGCTTCAATAGCGTAAATCTTACACCAAAGACTATCTGCACCGCAGAAGATATAGCCGCTTGTCGTGCAGAAATTGCAAAAGTTAGAGTAGAAGAAGAAATAATGAACTATATTGTTAGCATTGTTGAAACAACTCGTAGAGTAGGCGCGATTTTATATGGTTCAAGCCCCCGCGGTTCTGTAGCTTTGTTATTGGCTTCCAAAGCTTACGCCGCTATACAAGGGCGCGATTTCGTAATACCTGATGATATACGTACTCTGTGTACACCCATTTTGCGGCACCGTGTTATTCTAAAACCAGAGGCAGAAATGGACGGCATAAAAATAGATGATGTTATTGAGCAGATTCTTGCGCAAGTGAAGGTGCCACGTTGATGTTGTAGGAAGGATGAATTTAGTATGATATTTAGCATTAATAGCAATAATGAACTGGAAATGATTGACTATGAATCTGATTCAGAGGATGTAACAGAGATCGTTATACCAGAAGGCGTGACACATATTTCAGAAGGCGCGCTTGATAGAATATTTGACTTCAAACGCTTAGTATTGCCAGATAGCTTAACAAGCATTGAAGAAAGTGTTTTTTTTCTATGCGATACCCTTTTGGAATTTGCTATTAATGAGAATAACAAAGTGTATTCCTGCGTAGATGGAATAATTTTTGATAAACAAAAAACCAGTCTCTTGCACTATCCTATAGGGCGAGAAGATGTTAGTTATGCCGTTTCTGATGGGATTACAACTATTGGAGACTTTGCATTTTGTGGTTGCGAATATATTGAAAGGATAGAGCTACCAGCGAGTGTTACAACTGTGGGTATGGGTTCATTTTCCAGTTGCCCTGAACTCAAGAAGATTGATGTAACAGGAGATAGTCTAAAGTCTATTGGTGGAGTTCTTTTTGATGCAGATGGACGCACTCTAATTGCCTATCCAGCAGGGTTAAAAGAATCTCATTATATTATACCCAATGGTGTTACTACCATAGGGGATATTGCATTTGAAGGTTGCGAAAATCTTAAAAAAATAACAATCCCTACTAGCGTTACTACTATAGGGGATGATGCATTTGCAGATTGCAGTTCGATGATTGAGATAACTTTGCCCGAAAGCGTTAAAACCCTTGGAATAAGAGCATTTTCTGGTTGTAAAGCATTGACTTCCGTTAATCTGTCAAGCAATATTAAAGTTATTGAAGAAGCCACTTTTGCTGAATGTGAAAATCTTAAATCAATCAATTTTCCAGAGGGGATAAAGACCATCAAAGAAAGTGCATTTGCATTTTGTCGTGTACTAGAACAAGTAACAATACCTGATAGTGTGACAAATATTAGTAATCGGGCATTTGACAATAATGTGACAAGTATTGATGGTGTGGCATTTGATAACAGTGATATCTTGACTATTTATGTCTCCCGTAAAAATTCTTATGCCTATGAATACGCTGTTGAAAATAACATTAAATTTAAGGTAACTGGAGAAGTTAGCTTTGCTGACAGAGTGCGAATGCTGTTTAGTGGCGAAAATGGCTGAAATAACCAAAATGGTTAATTTAGAAAAAATAGCAAAGATGAAGGGAATTTTACTTAAATGTCTGTAACGCGGCGTTTTATATTATTTTTGGGTGCAGGGATTCCGTTAGTGATTTTCGCTTCAGTGCTTCCTATGCCCATTCCACTGGTTATTTTCGGGATGTATAATGTTGTGTTGTTTGGGATGTTAGTGGCGGATTATTATTTGACTCCACCCATTCCTATGCTTGTTATTGAGCGTGAAAAGGGCGATAAGCTTTCGCATCGTGCGGCAAATCAGATTGCTTTTACCATATACAACCCTTCGACCCATAGCCTACGAGTAAAGGCTATGGATACCATACCGGACAGGCATTTTGCCGTTCATGGTAGGGATTTATCACATACTTTGCAACCAGGAGAAGAAAAGGTATTTTCATATATGGTTACGCCCTCAAAGAGAGGGGCGTTTCCCTTCTCGCATATTCATCTAAAGGTGCGCGGCGTACTAGGGCTAACAGTGAAGTTTCACATTCATTCATGTCCAATTGAGTATAAAGTTTATCCCAATCTCAAAGATTTAAGCCGTTTTCGCATAATGATGCAAAAAAACCGCCTTCTGCAACAGGGCGAGAAGACGGTGCGTTTATTTGGTGCAGGCACTGAGTTTGAAAGCCTACGACCCTATGTTGATGGTGATGACTATCGTAAAATGAACTGGATGGTAACTGCACGAGAAAATAAACTTATTGTAAACGAGTACCAAATAGAAAAAAATCAGCCTGTGCTTATGATGATTGATGCAGGCCGCCCAATGAGCTACAACGTCAAGGGCTATAAAAAACTAGATTACGCTATTAATGCGGCTCTTGTATTGTCGGATATTGTCAACCAGAAAGGCGACCAAAGCGGCCTTCTGGTGTTTGATAGGGCGGTACGTACAATAATCTCACCGGGCAAAGGCGAAAGCCATAGACATACAATTATGGAAGCTCTTTACCATATCCAAGAAACTCGTGATACTTCCAACTATGAAAACGCATTTCGCACCCTATGCGAACGGCAAAAACGCCGGGGGATAGTGTTTATTTTCACGGATTTTGAAACACTGGAAGAAGCAAAAGAGTTGACTGCACATATTGCAATGCTAAAACGTCGACATTATCCCATTGTAGTGTTTATGAAAAATGAAGGATTACAAAGGTTGGAAAATGTCCCTGACATTCATGTGCAGGAAGTAGCTCAAAATTTTATGGCAGAGCGTAAGCAACTTTTCCGTATGCTTAATGCAATGTCTGTACCTAATATAGAAACAGAGGCTGAAAATTTTTCTGTGGCTACGATAAATCGTTATTTATCCCTTCGTAAAGTATAAGGTCAGGCCAACAAAGGCCAGTGCCGAAAATCCAAGCTTAAAATAAGGAGAAACCCCTAGAGGTGTGAAAAATCCTTAAATAAGCCCAGCTAATATAAGTAGAACCACTATTCCGGGCATTAGCCCTACGGCTTTGCGAGCAGATTTTATTACGGCATCCCGACGGGTAAAAGAACCTGGCATTAACATAGCGCGCCCAATCATTAGCCCACATCCGCCGCTTAGAAAAATGGCGGCAAGTTCCGGCACACCATGGGGGAGAATAAGTGACCAAAAAATCAGCGTATGCTGCGGATTTCCCATTAAGTCCACATATGAGGCCAAGGCTCCAATAATCAGCCCATTGTAGAACAAAATCCAAACCGTTCCAATTCCGGCGGTAATCCCAAATGCAAAAGCCATTATTGAAACACGTATGTTGTTTGTCATAATATAGGCACTCATTAGCGAGTAATCCCAAACTACTTCGCTGTAATCTATGTTTAGCCCCCCTTGAAGTTCAAATGGGAATATTACGTCAAAATTTTGGGGATTTATTGCAACATATGCGTAAGCAAATAAGGTACCAAGCAAAAAAATAATTGCAGATAATGTAGAATATTGCCATGTTTGCCGTACTGCCGCCGGAAATCCACGCAGAAAATATTCTTTGGCTGTTGCTAACCCGCTTTTTTCCCGCACATAGTAAAAATTATGTGCAACCCCTACAATATGGGTAAGATAGGGCAATGAAGGCCCATCTGGAAAATGAGTACGGGCATAAGCAAGATGATATCCTACCGCACGGAAAACATCTGCAAAATCACGGATTTCGATTCGAGATAATGCCCGAATACCTTTGCGTTGCAAAGTTTGGTTAAACGCCTCCAACTGTTTCCAGCGCGGTTCGTTTTGGGTGATAAATTGGATTTCTGTCATAATAAGTACTCCTTAACAAGGCCTCTTACAAGAGGTCTAATATAACAATTTTATTTTCACATGATACCGATTATATAATCGGGTCTGTTTTTAATGAGGTAAACATGAAAACTATTACAGTCTTGACACCCAGTAACATTGAAATAGAATATAGATTGGCCGGAGCCGGGTCACGGCTGGCGGCATTTGTTATTGATTTTTTATTGCAAATTATTTTTTGTCTGTTATTAGCCTTTGCTATTTTGTTTGGTATTTATGATTTCCAGTACATTACAATCCATTTGGAAGGTTATCCTCTTGCCCTTGTGATTATATCATGGTTTTTGGTTTATTTCTGCTATTTTATTTTCAGTGAAATGTTAATGAATGGTCAATCAGTAGGCAAAAGAATATTTGGCTTACGAGTGATTAGAGACAATGGACAGCCTATTAATCTATCTCAGTCAATGGTACGCAATCTCTTTAGGGCTGTGCTGGATATCATATATATTGGGCTATTTTGCATTATGTTTTCAAAGAAGAATAAGCGAATAGGCGATATGGTTGCTGGTACGGTAGTAGTAGCTGAGCATTACGAAGGTTTAGGGTTATCTCCACATTTGATTAAGCCACGCAAGGCAATCCGTGAGCAATTGACCAATCTTACTTTAACCGATTACGAACGAAATTTGTTATACTTATATCTGACGCGGAAAATTTACCTCCCAGATGAAGGCGAAGCATTAGAAAGGCAATGGGCAGAATACTTATCGCAAAAATGGCAAATTGATGCCGCTTTAATTGATGATTCGCTGTTATCAGAACTTTTTCATCAATAGACCCCTTCTGAAGCAAAACAAAACAGAAATAAATTAATTAATATAATAAAACACAGCTAATAAACTAACAGACTTCTTCTGAAATCTGCTTGCGGCAGATTTTTGAGCGTTTTTTCGCTAGGTGCCGCAGCAAAAAACCGCACGCACCCAGAGGTGCGTAAGGCTTTTTTGATGTGGTGCATAGCGGAAAATAAGCCAAAAATATGTTGCAATGAGGTTTCAGAAGAAGTCTAACATGTGGGTAGGGGAAAGGAAAGTGTAATCTATGTATATACGTAGAATCAAATTGGAAAAAGCCGAGCCGGGTATGAGGTTAGCAGAATCTGTTTATGTAGCGGCAGGCGTGGGTTCTGGCGAGATGTCTATGTTAGCGGCAAATGAAAATGCCGAACTAGACGAAAAAATAATAGCTTTATTGTCGCGACGTAAAGTGCAAACAATTATAGTTTTTTCTGAAACCCCGCCCGTGGGTGAGGAAATTGTAGTTAGGCCAAATGAACCGCAAGAGCCGCCAAAACCACGACCACCACAAAAAAGAGTAGTTCTTCCACCTTCGTCCGCAAAAGGTCTTCCGCCAGAAGAAATTGCTCCTATCAAAGCTATAATTGATGAAAAATTAAAAAAAGAGGCGGTAAATAGCGTTAGGCAACTATTTACTTGCCTTGGTACGGGTGAGGGAACTGTAAACAAAACAACTGCATATCAGGTTGTAAGCGGTATAGAAGGGGTGGTCAATGACCTTATTGACGTTATATCCACTGACCCGACCGGACTTGTACACATTGACGGCTTAAAACATTATGATGATTATACTTATCATCACTCTCTAAGCGTAGCGATGCTTTGCGTCGCAACAGGGCAAGCCCTTGGACTTGGTAGCGATGAGCTATTTAGACTGGGACGAGCTGCTATGATGCATGACATTGGAAAGCAGTCGATTCCCATAGAAATAATTAACAAAAAGAGCGATTTAACTGACACAGAATTTGAGGCAATAAAAAAACATGCTATCATGGGTGCAATTAGCTTAAAAAACAATGAAATTGGTGACATTGAGCTATGGAATGCAGTAATGTATCATCACGAAAAGGTAAACGGAACAGGATACCCCAAAGGGCTTAGAGCAGAAGATATACCGATGTTTAGCAAAATTATATCAATCGCAGATGTTTATGACGCGCTTACATCTTACCGCGCTTATCGTGCCCCGTTATTGCCCTCAGAAGCCTTTGAAATAATACGCAAAGGCATTGGAGTTTCCTATGAATATAAGATAGCAAATGCTTTTTTCTCAAAGCTGGAGCTTTACCCTCTTAATACTATTGTCGAACTTTCTGATAGCCGGTTGGGTATTGTGGTTGACACTGATAATGTTTTCCGTATGCGCCCTATAATTAGAATTTGGGGAAGCACTGAGATAGTGTATTTGGCCGCCCCTATGAATCGAAAAATAGAAATTGTAGGCGTGATGAACCCCGCAGATTTGCCAAATGGATAGATGAAGTTTGTAAGTTTTAGTTCACGAGTATAGCGTAAAAACTGGGGCTGTCTTGTTATATCAGAGCAAGACAGCCTTGATTGTGTGTTGACCTTGATATAACGAAAATGCTATGATTTATTGTCGATAATTTATATTAATCAGAAAGGAAAATAAAATGAAAAAAAATGCTCAAATGGCATTAATTCTACTCTTCATTACAGTGCTAAGCGGTGGCTGTGCGAATAATAATGAACCCCTTCCAGCGGCAGACACCGATTTGACTTACGAATACACACCTTCAGTTATTAAGTACAGCGAATTTCCGGCTTCATACGATGAACTTCCTTCTGGGGGCGAAGTTACATATGAGGAGTTTCAGGTGCCTATTCAAAATCAAATATTGGATTCTCCTCCTCCTGCCGTAAACATACCGCCGTGGCAAGTTGGATATATTGAAAATCTTGAATATCTTCATACGCAACCACCATATTCATATGAAATTATAGTTCCGTTTGGGCGTTATAATTGGATACATATTAGAGATGGTATTATCATTGCCAATAAAATAGTATACGACGAAAGCCATGTGTTCGGCGAGTTTGGCTTGGATTCCCATAGGTACTATTCTGCGTTGCTCAATTTGTGTGGAGAATACATTGTACCGCTTGGCACATTTAACAGAATCATTCAAGTAGGCGATAACTTCGTTGTTGTTCAGGACAATCACGGCAACTCAGGCGTGTATGATTTCACTGGAAGCCCGATTATTCCAATCGGAAAATATCAATCCATCGGGGAAGTACGCAACAACACAGTCGTAGTAAGAAATCACGAAGGTCGGGGCGTGGTTGATTTAGACGGAAATACTATTATCCCCTTTGGGGTATACAGTAACATTAACATTTTATCTGCTGGTGAGTCTTCTAACCCTTTATTTGTGACAGTAGAGCAAACAGACACAGGAACAGAGCGGCGTGGCATACGAGATTTGGAAGGGAATGTTATAATCGCGCCGGGGCAATTTTATTCTTTCAGAAATGTGAGTGGTTCGCGTTATGGTATGTTGGTGCTGGGGCAGTTTAGTTCAAGCGGAAGCGAATCTGCTGACGAAGCCGCCCTTTTTAATATAGAGACCGGCGAGATAGTATCGTTTTCCATACAAGGGCTTGGGTCTCGGGATGGCTTGCGAATTATAAAATCAGGGTATGCAATGACAGGACACGGGATATTCAATTTTAGCGGCGAGCGTATTTCTCCAGAAAATCTCTTTTTCCATACGCGTCACTGTAGTGAACGCAGGTTTTTCTCGGTTTCGCAAGATAACATAGCGGGTATCTATGATTTGCATACTAACGAGGTATTTTGGCTTGGTTCAGATCTTCGCATTGAGAATATATCATATCCATTGGTATTGGTAGGTATGCTGGATTCGAGTCGTGAAGTTACGGTGGTTCGCTTCGGTGCGGTGCTTGATTTTTACGGGCAAGAAGTAGTTCCATTTGGCGCACATGGTGTGACTTATCGCATTTTGGGGGAAAATCGGTTTTTGGTTCGCGTTGATATAAGTGGGCATGGGCAAGCTTTCATAGTTATAAACGCCGCAGGTCAGGAAATCATTCCCCCTGGAAGAACCGGTCTTTTAACTCCCATAGACGGAACTGATTTTTTATGGTTTGAATTTAATGACCATTGTGGCGAAGCAACAGATGTAGTAGATTTAGATGGGCGAAGCATATTTCCCCAACACGAGTATCTGTTTCTTGGACATTGGGGTGTGCAAATAGACTCTTGCACTGGCTTGACCAATAATCACTTTTTTTTGGTTGAAGATTCAAACAGAAACAAGGCTCTTGTTCGTTTGATACAATGATTAAGTAACTTTTTTGGAAAGGATTAAATGACAATGTATTTATGCAAAACAAAATATCCAATTCTTTTGGTGCATGGAACTGGACATCGAGACCGAAAGCATCTTGGTTGCTGGGGCAGAATACCTCATGCCTTGGAAAAAGCAGGGGCAAAGGTTTTTTATAGCAATCAGGACGCATGGGGGACAATTGAAAAAAATGCCGAAACTGTGAAAGAAAGTACGCTTGCTGTACTATCTGAAACCGGAAGCGAAAAAATCAATATTATTGCTCTTTCCAAGGGCGGCTTAGAAACTCGCTATATGATACATAAACTGGGTATGAGCGATAAAATTGCTTCTTTAACCACAATGTCCACCCCACATTATGGTTCAAAAACTATGGATTTTTTCTATCAGCGGCAAAAACCTTTGCTAAAAATTGCCGCTGTTTTCGTTAACTTTACATCGCGGCTACAAGGTGATAAAAACCCTGATTTCTATAATCTTTGTCGCCAAGTCACTACGGAACATAGCAATAAGTTTAATCTTGAAATTGTGGATTCGGATAAGGTGTATTACCAGAGTTATGCCTCTGTAATGAAAAAACCATATAGCGATATGATTTTGTTTGTATCACATTCTGTTGTAAAAATATTTGATGGAGAATGTGACGGCATTGTTTCGGTGGATTCTGCCAAATGGGGTGAATTTAGGGGCATTATTACAACAGAACGCATTAGAGGCGGTTCACATGCCGATTTAAGGGACTTTAGAAAGATAGGTTCATCGGGAAAGGAAATAATAAATGTGTATGTAAATATTGTAAGCGAATTAAAAGAAAAAGGATTTTAGGACATATTCACAAATAGACTTCCTCTGAAACTTGCTTGTGGCAGATTTCTTTTTTGAGAACACATTCTAACATAACAATACACCAGCATGTAAACAAATTTACCTTTCTAACGCAAGTCATAAATTGGTGAATTTCCACAAAAATCACTCTATTAAATAGTAAATATTTTTACAAAAAAGTATTGAATATTTTTATTTTCAAGGTTAAACGAAAATTTAAGTAAAACCCCAAAGAGCTGACTTGACATACTAGAAGAAACATGGATATAGTAAGGAAAATTTGTATTAACTCAGGTTTTAGGGGGAGATCGGATGTGTTGCAGTGACATTGACAATTCCGTACCAAATATTGAATATTTCATATACCGTAACAATACGCCCGAATGGAGGATAGATGAAAGCGAAACGGATTTCGTTGATATTACTTACGTAATAGGTGGTAGTGCCGATTATATTATTGATTCACAAAAAATCAATGTCAGTGCTGGAGACCTTCTTTGTATCCCCAAAAATTCTCACCGTTCTGCCTCCAGTATATCGGCAAGCCGCTTTGAATGTTTTGCCGCTAATTTGCGCATATACAATTTAGATGGAGGAGAACTACCTATACCATTGCCTCTGCTTTCTTCCGTGGGTATTCACACGGATATTATAGCGCAATACAAAAGGTTAAATGAAAATTGGTTAAAACGCGGCCCAGGATACAAAATGAGAGTGCGCGCTCATTTTATGCTTATTTTACAACGATTTTTGGAAATGTTGCTATATGATGTAGATACGTATCAGTTTGATTCTAGGGTTAAATCCGCCATACGATATATGACAGATAACTATGCAGAGACTGTTAATATCAACCATGTGGCAGAAATCTTACAGTTGACTCCTAACTATTTGGGTGTGTTATTTAAGAAGGAAACAAAAATTACTTTTCGGGATTATCTTAATATGATTAGGCTTAACCAAGCGGAAGACATGTTAAGAGCGGGCAAAGGCAATATCACAGAGATTTCCCAGAAATGCGGATTTAAGGACGTTTTTTATTTTAGCCGCCTGTTTAAGAAACATAAAGGGGCTACGCCTTCTTCGGTAAAGGCATGAGAAATTTCAAAAGGGCTTCCATAGCGGAAGCCCTTTCTATATGCTTATTCTGCATTTTCTATTACTGATACTTAGGCATCCAATCTCCATGTTTTTCTATCAAATCATCCACCATGGAGCGAATCTCATCTATCGACAACTCTGCGGCGGTATGCGGTTCTAACATAGCTGCATGATAAATGTGTTCTTTTTTCAATGTGACTGCCGCTTCAATAGCAATGAGATGTACATTAACGTGGGTCATGTTCAATGCGGCCAAATGCACAGGCAAACGACCTCCTGTGTAGGAAGGAGTTATGCCGCGTTTATCAGCCGTGCAAGATATTTCCACACATGCGTCATTGGGCAGATTCCCAATAAGACCATTGTGATTAATCACGTTACCACCGAATTCATATGGGGTGCCTGTTACCACAGCCTCCATAATATATGACGCATATTCATTTGAACGAGTGTGTGTAATGGTATCAGCCGCCGATACTAATTCTTTGTACATCTTTTCCCATCCTGCAAGTTGTTCTACACAGCGGCGTGGGTATTCGTCCAATGGAATATTAAATCGCTCAATAAGTTCGGGATAGCGTGCTTTAATATACCAAGGACTGTATTCAGCGTTATGCTCGCTGGATTCCGTACAATAATAACCTAGCTTGTCGATATAATCATAACGTACCATATCCCAATGCTTTTTGTCTGCATTTTTTGCAACGGCGCGTTTTCTGATTTCTGGATACAGGTCATTTCCGTCTTTATCCTTTATTTCAAGAAGCCAGCCCATATGATTGATTCCAGCGATTATTTCCTGTCGACCTTCTAGCTTGTCTTCCATATCAAGGCTTCCTAGCAAGTCCTTGGTACACGATTGCACACTATGGCACAGACCAATAGTTTTGACTCCCGTATACCTCTGCATATACCCACAAAGCATGGACATTGGATTTGTATAATTTAAGAACCATGCCTCAGGACACACTTCTTCCATATCATGAGCAAAATCTGCCATTACTGGAATTGTACGTAAGGCACGCATAATCCCACCTATTCCCAATGTATCAGCGATAGTCTGTCTAAGGCCATATTTCTTGGGTATTTCAAAATCCGTGATGGTGCATGGGTCGTATAGCCCTACTTGGATAGCATTAATTACAAAATCTGCACCATGTAAAGCTTCTTTACGGTTTTCCACGCCCAAGTAACACTTAATTCGCGCTTTTCCGCCCAATCCTTTGTTAATAGCCTGCAATATAGTTTCACTTTCTTTTAATTGTCGGCCATTAATGTCGTATAATGCGATTTCGCTATCGGCCAAAACTGGTGAACACATACAATCACCTAATACGTTGCGTGCGAATACCGTGCTACCAGCACCCATAAATGTAATTTTCGCCATAAATTTTCAACTCCTTTTTCTTTGTTAGAATCTTTATCAATTTGGATTATATGTCTAACATCTATATACCGTCAACGAGTGTTTCTGTTCACGAGTATAAAAAACAATTTAGCGAATTACCCTAAGCAACCTATCCATTTCTGGTAACTCCATTATTGGACTAATATCAAGCTTATAACTTTCATAACAAATCTGTAATTCTCCCAGAAGCCGAGCAATATTAACTTCCCTTTCTCCAGCAGGAACATCTCCAAAACGTGTTAATCCCAAAAAATCGAATACCATGCGACGTGATTCTTCTGGTAGGGGAATTGCAAATAGCATTTCAGTGCATATTTCCACTTGCTCGCTGTAACAATGACAACCATTGTAATAACAATCATAATAGTATTCATCATAATAATGACAACGGACAATATCCGCTATAACTGTGCCTCTTACTATGATACCATCAAGAATAACCCCTGCATTAGAAACGATTACCCCTTCAAATTGAGATAAGCCATTGGAATAAAGTCTAAGTGGTGTTGTACCAGTATGTACAATTATCGTAGGTATGGGAATGCCATTAACATAAAAATGTTGAATGTTTAATTGCGATTGATTTCCTACCCACAAAGCATGTTCTGGTGCCCATGACTGAATTGGAAGGTTACTTATGTAGCCAATGTGGTCAAGTCCGTCAACGCCACCCAAAAACCAGGCGGGCGGGTCATTGCGCCAAATATATGACACGGGAATTAGCAATTCTCTATAATCGAGAGAAGGAGCAGGCCATCTAATTTGTGCATCAACGTGAGTAACTCTTCCTGTAGCACGATTACTTCCGACCCTAGTTTCCACAGTAGCATTATCACCACTAAAACCAGTAAAATCCACTGCCACATTGTAATTTATATCACCTACATAAAGAGTGTATGTAAAGTCATGAATCCCTAATGCACGATTCATAGCCCTTTGATACATACTAAGATACAGCCTATTTGCCCCATAAAAAGGTGAAAAGAGGTAGAATTGCCCATTTTGGTACACCACATGGTTTTCAATACCAAAATCATCTAACTGTTGCCGTAGCAAAACTTTCACATCATAGGCAACGTCGTTAGCATTATCTGCTACTTGTTCACGGATAACAAAAAGAGCTTTTTCGCTCCCGGCCAAAGCCAGTTCGTAAAGCCCTGTATAATTGATATATCGCGCCGAAACACGTCGGCCAGCCATAGTTACATTCATAGCGGCGATGGCCCATATAAACAAGGCCATCATCGCCACTAGAACGAATACATATGCACTTCCGCTGGTCTTGCATTTAGTTATCTTGTGATTATTTTTTAGGCTACTATTCCTCATCGCTTTTCTCTGTGTTTTCTTCTGTACTTATTGATTCCGAGTCTTCACTTGAATCTTCGTTTTCTTCTTTTATTTCTGCTGATAGTTCTTCATTTTCATTTGGTTCAATTTCATTTATTTCATTTGACGTTTCTTCTAATTCGTCAAATTCATCTTCCGTTTTCTTTATATCCGCAATTTTCGCCATGCTAACAACAGTTACCCCAGAATCCATTTGGATAAGTTTTACGCCTTGGGTTACACGTCCTTTTAAGGAGATATCAGCAACACGCATACGGATTATTACGCCTTCAGAATTAATAAGCATTAATTCATCTTTTTCATTAACTGCGGATATGCCTATCAATGACCCTGTTTTTTCAGTTACTTTATATACAGTATATCCCTTACCGCCACGCCCTTGGATACGATACACATCTTCTTCTGTGCATTTGCCGAAGCCATTAGTTGATACAAGCAGTATACGACGTCCTTCTACAGCAACAGCCGCCCCAACAATATGGTCATCAGGACGTAATCTCATTGCTTTTACTCCACTAGCCGCTCGTCCTTGTGGACGTACACTACTTTCTTGAAAACGAATACCTAAGCCAGAGGCCGCTGCCAAAAAGATAGTCTGATTACCGTCTGAACGCAGTACAGTAATCAAAGAATCATCCTCACGTATAGTAAGGGCGAAAAAACCACCTTTTCTAACATTACTATAATGCGATAATGCCATTCTTTTAATAATCCCATGTTTTGTCACCATGATTAAGAAATTATTTTCTTGGTCAACATCCTTGCCCACTGGAATCACTGCGGCCACATGTTCGCCCGCTTGAAGATTAAGGAGATTGACCAATGCCATACCTCTAGCTGTACGACCAGATTCAGGGATTTCATAGGCTTTGATACGATGTACCCGCCCAAGATTTGTAAAGAACAACATATAATCATGGGTATTTGCTACAAATAAATCTTTTACCAAGTCTTCTTCCCGCATTTGCATACCAATAACACCCTTGCCCCCGCGGTTTTGACTGCGATAGGTATCCAAGGTGATACGCTTGATATAATTCAAATCGGATAGAGTAATAACGCATTCTTCTTCATCTATAAGGTCTTCTGTTAATATCTCGCCGGGGTCATGTAGTATAGCTGTGCGTCTCTCATCACCGAATTTTTTTTGAATAACCAATAACTCTTCACGCATTACACGATAAAGTTGCCCTTCGTCTTGAATGATAGAGGTTAACTCACCTATTAAAACTAATAAATCAGCGTGTTCTTTTTGCAGTCGCTCTCTTTCCAAACCTGTTAATGCACGAAAACGCATTTCTACTATAGCCGCCGCTTGCACATCCGTAAACTCAAAACGTTCTTGAAGCCGCTCTCGCGCCGTGGCAGTATCTGGGGATGAACGTATGATGGAAAGAACCTCATCAATATGATCTAGTGCCCTCAAATAACCCTCCAAAATATGTGCGCGTTTGCGTGCTTTTTCCAGCTCAAAATTTGTGCGCCTTGTAATAACTTCCCTTTGATGGTCAATATAATGGCACATCATAGTAGAAAGGTTCATTATTTTTGGCTGGCTATCTGATAATGCCAACATAATAATGCTAAAATTTTCTTGCAACGACGAGAATTTGTAAAGTTGATTAAGTACCACGTTAGAATTGGCATCCTTACGTAATTCTACTACAATGCGTACACCGTTACGATTGGATTCGTCACGTATATCAGTGATTCCATCTATTTTTTTGTCCTTTACCAAATCGGCCATTTTTTCTACAAGTTTGGCCTTGTTCACTTGGAAAGGGATTTCCGTGATAACAATCATTTCACGATTAGAACCCATGGGCTGGATTTCCGCCGTGGCACGCAAAACACCCTTGCCGCGTCCAGTGCGGTAAGCTTGTCTAATGCCAGCAGTACCTAAAATAGCCCCACCTGTGGGGAAATCCGGTGCTTTAACAATATTAATCAAGGTATCAATATCAGTTTCATGGCCTTCCAAGCGGTCATCAATAATTTGCACAACAGCCTGAATGGTGTCAGTAAGGTTGTGGGGCGGAATATTTGTGGCCATTCCTACTGCAATCCCTGACGAACCATTTACAAGTAGGTTAGGAAAACGGGCGGGCATAACTACAGGCTCATGGAATTCGCCATCATAGTTAGGGGTAAAGTCAACTGTGTCCTGTTCAATACCATTTAGCATTTCCATAGAAAGGCGGCTTAAACGCGCCTCAGTATAACGTTGCGCGGCCGCGCCATCACCATCCATAGAGCCAAAATTACCATGACCATCCACCAAACAATATCGCATGGAAAAATCTTGCGCCATACGAACCATAGCGTCATAAATAGAAGACTCACCATGTGGGTGATATTTACCCATAGTATCGCCCACGATACGCGCCGATTTTTTATAGCCCTGGTTTGGTGACAAGTTAAGTTCACTCATGGAGTACAGTATGCGCCTATGAACCGGCTTTAGACCGTCCCGTACATCGGGCAAGGCTCTTGCCACTATAACACTCATGGCGTAATCTATATAACTATTTTGCATCTGCTCCGTTATGTCCACACCTATAATTTTGTCAATTTTGTCGGTTGGGTTCATGCTGTACTCCTTTAGCGTATGTTTATTATTTTCCTGATTATTCTCTTTGAAAGTTTTCTTATTTGTTTATCATTTTTTCACGCTTACCATGAATGGTTCAGGTAAATGTTTCTCTACAATTATACCGCGAAAATCTTATGTATGCAATCATAAAGACGCTTTTTGTGAAACAAGTACAATAGACCTCTAATCTACAATAAGAAATGGGCGAAAAATAACTTACCAAACTTTTGCTAGGATTTTTTCGCTAAGCCAAGGAAGCAACGACAACGCGCACTAGAAGCACGCTAGGAGATGCTGACGCAATATAGCGAAAAAAGACTGCAAAATTTGAGAAGTTATTTTTTAGGCATTCCTTATTTGTAAATATCCGATAGAAGAAGGAAGTTGCCATGATGCAATCAAACAAAGCCAAGATTATGTAGGCAGGGTCAAGTTTCTTGGCGTGTCGTTCTACGTAAAAGAAGGACAGGCACGGGTAAGAATTCACCCAAAGTCAATATTAAGGCTAAAGGCAAGGATTAGGCAACTAACCGCCCAAAGCAACGGACGGAGCAACGAGAAGCGAAAGCAAAAGCTTCGTGAATATATCATGGGTTGGGTCAACTACTCAAACGTTTAGCAGGCTGAACAAGCTTGGGAGGTCGGCTACTCAATTAATGGGTAGCCTCCTACCCGATTATACATAACAAAAAATAAAGTGAAAAAATTTTCTTGACTTACATTGGTTGGTTGTGATAAACTATGGTTGGTTTGAACCAACAACATAGTGGAGGTGTAAAATTCTATCATGGAAACAATGATTGATGGAGGTAAGAAATGACGGCATTATTTATTACGGTTTTGAACATGAGTATTGCGGCAAGTGTTGTCGCTTTGGCTGTTATGTTTGCTCGTGTTCTGTTGCGGAAAGCCCCTAAAATATTTTCATATGTGCTATGGAGTGTGGTGTTGTTCCGGTTAGTAATACCATTTAGCATTGAAAGCATTTTTAGTTTAATGCCTACATCCGCAAATGCAATTCCGCATGATATTGTTATTTCACAAAATCCAATGATACAAACAGGAGTGCAATTTATTGATATCCCTGTAAATGCAACAATCTATAACGTCTTACCTCCCGTTGTTCTTGAAAACAGCGTAAATCCTATTCATGTGATTCTTGAAATAGTAGGATATTTTTGGCTGGTTGGCTTTATTGCATTATTAGTCTATGCCACAATAGGATATGTAAACTTGAAACGACGTGTATACTTCGCCACGCTTATACGAGATAATATTTTTGAAACAGATAACATCAAATCACCGTTTGTGTTCGGTTTTATCAGACCTAAAATTTATTTTCCTGTGGATATTGACCCTACACAGCATGATTACATCTTAAAGCACGAACAAACACATATAAAAAGACGTGACTATTTAATAAAACCTTTTGCATATATTGTGTTCGCCATGCACTGGTTCAATCCTTTGATGTGGCTTTCATATTTACTTATGTCAAAAGATATGGAGATGTCTTGTGATGAAGCTGTATTGATGGAAACAACCGAGGATATACGTAATGAGTATTCAACCTCTTTATTAAATCTAGCCGTGAAAAGAGTTAGCTTACTAAATCCAATTGCTTTTGCTTTTGGAGAAAGCAACGTAAAAGAAAGGGTAGTTAATGTGCTAAATTTCAAGAAACATTCAAAATGGGGGATTGTTGTTTCCTTTATCGTTGTAACTGTTTTCCTTGTTGGATTCGCTTCAAATAGGGCGACATTAGTTATTGAAATTCCGAATGAGCAAAATGCTGTAGTCACGCAATCAAATGTTGTACTTCCACCATTACTTAATGAAAACATAGTAAATTTCTCAGAACCAACCTCAAATGAATCACTTACAAATTCAGCAGATGAGTGGTTTGCCAATGTACTTGCTGAAGCGTACTTATTTGTAGAGGAAAGTCTTATAGCTGCCCATGCTGATGCTGAAGCTCGTGTTATAGCCGATCGCGAAGAGGCCGAAGCTCGCGTTGCAGCATCCGACAATTGCCCAAATATACGTGAATGGGCAGATGAGTGGATTGCAAGCCGCTATTTATGGGCAGAAGAATGGCTTGCTGGACGATACGAGTGGGCAGAGGAATGGCTTGCATACCGATACGAATGGGCAGAGGAAATGAGACTCCTTACCCCTGCCTTTGCAGTTGCTATGGGAAGCGGAAATATAGAAGCTGTTTTTGCAGGTGTTGAAGCCTTTGGAATAACATTTAGCAGAAGTTTGGCTGAACATTGGGACGAGGGTGAGCCTAACAACATATATTATCAAGGTCGCCTATTAGCCGCCCTTATTGATGATAACTTCCAAAATATAGGTATAGGGCCACGGTTTATGATTACATCGGGTAGAGGTTTGCTTGAAGATATACCTAGCGATTTATTTGCCTATGTTATTCGTGATGAAAATGGAAACATGGTTGGTATAAGAATAACGCCGCAAGGGTTTGTCACAACTCAAATGGATGGTTCTCGCCAAATTATTCAAATAGACATACCTGTGATTTATACAAGTAATGAATTCATGGGAAATACTATCTATTTGGATATAGAGCTGGCAGATGTAAACGCAGGTGATGTAGTAATAATAGATATATCTACTGACGAGCAAATAACCGCACTTGTTGGATTGTCAAATGTTAGATCTGTTGATAATCTTGCCGGGCAGTCCGTTTTTGTAGCTGGCGCACCCGGAGGTAGAAATGACACTTTTACAATAGGCAACGATGTGCCACTTCGATATATGTTTGTATCTGTTCAAGCTAGAAGTGAAGTGCCAATAGCTACTTATTTTAGAGGTACTATCATAATTGAAAGATAATCGTGTATTGCAAGATATCTATATTTTAGAGAGGAGGTATAACATACAATGTGGAATGATAAAACAAAAAAGCCTATTTGGAGTTTTTTGGCTCTTACATTTTTAATCGCTTGGGTTAGCGAAGGGATTTTAATAATCGTTGAGCAGTTTGACATTATTTACGGTATAACAGGGTTTATTGCTGTAACTATGTATCGTGGCATTACGGCTGGGTCTGCCCCTGCATGGGCAATGCTTATTTTGCTTAAAAAGCACGGCAAAATAAGAGGAATTAAGGATTTCTTTCTTCTTATATTCAAAGCCGAAAGCGTTTTCAAAACCATTATTATTACTGTTGTGTTTTTTATAGGTCATTTTGTCATTGTTATGTTAAGTGGTCAATTTTTGGGGGACACTCGGCTTTTCGTCCTGACTGCCTTGCCGTGGCTTGTGGTCGGCATAATTGGCGGCGGCATGGAGGAACCCGGTTGGAGAGGTTTTCTGCAACCCGCTTTTGAAGAGAAGTTTCATTTTGTTGTAGCGACACTAATAGTTGGCGTTATTTGGGCTGTATGGCATATTCCGATGTGGTTTGTGCAATCCATAGGCGGCTCGTACTTAAACTTTTTCTCGTTTACAATTTATTGTATCGGCCTATCATTTGTGATGGCAGTATTATATAAACTTACGAAAAATGTTTTCGCCATTGTTTTATTCCATTCATGGGTTAATGCGCTTGGGAGTGTCTTTTTGGTTGATTATATCTTTAATCCGCCGGGATTTACACTAATTGCCGTATGTGCTGTACAAATCGTCGTTTCTGTTGCCGTATACGTTTTTGTTGACAAAAATAATATACTCGTGAACTGAAACATTTTCCACCCAGGTGCGAGGATTTTTGCGCGATTGCTTCGTCAGCACCGCCTAGCGTGCCTATAGCACGCTAGGCGGTGCTTCCTTGCACTCACGCAAAAATCCTCGCACCTGGGCAGAAAATGTTTCGGTTCACGAGTATACCAAGAAAAATTTATTTTAAGTGAGAGCTTCCTAGCGAAATACAAAGGGTGTGCGGAGAAGTAAAAATCCGCACACCCTTGATTTATTTGCAACGAAAATAAAGTCTATAGAAAATATTAGAACGGATTTTCTCCCTGATATGGAAGATGTCTTGGCTGGTTATAAGAGATATGGTCAACGCCAAGCAATTTAAGTGCATCAAATAGCACTTTACCAGTATGGGAAAACGCGGCGGCGGCATGATGTGGATAGCGGTCTGCAATCAGAACATGTCTGTAGAATCGCGCCATTTCTGGTATGGCAATAACTCCAATACCACCAAATGATTGTGGGTCAATATCCTTGATTTCACCTTGTGCTACATAGCTTTTAAGCTTGCCTTCAGCAGTGGATTGCAAGCGGAACAAAGTTACAGCACTTGGTTTAAGCTGCCCTTCCAAAGTACCACGTGTGATGTCTGGTTCTTCAAGGTCTGGCTCCAGTGCGCGCTTCATTATCAATTGATGGCTCATAGTAGGTGTTTTCAAATTGCAAGCAGATGTATTGCCGCAATGGAAGCCCATAAACAAATCACAAGGCTGATAATCACCTACAATGCTCTTGTGAGCTTCATACATTCCCTTTGGAACGGTGTTGTTAATATCCAGCAAGGTAGGGGGTTCTTCTGTGGCCAATGCCAAAATATATTCGCTTAACGCGCCATAAATGTCAGTCTCGCAAGCAACAGGAATGCCCCTTGCGGTCAAACGGCTATTAACATAACAGGGTACAAAGCCAAACTGAGTTTGGAAAGCTGGCCAGCATTTATTAGCAAATGCTACATATTCACTGGCTCCTTTATGTGCTTCCGCCCAATCAAGAAGTGTGACTTCAAATTGTGCCAAGCGTGTTAAAACGCCGGGGTGCTTGTTGCCTACACCTAATTCCGCTTCCATTTCAGCCACAACAGTTTTGATACGTGGGTCATCGGCATGAGCTTTGAAACTTGCAAAAAGGTCAAGCTCAGAATTTTCTTGAATTTCTACACCCAAATCATATAATGGCTTAATAGGCGCGTTACAGGCCAAAAAGTCAAATGGTCTAGGGCCAAAACCAATTATTTTAAGCTTAGAAAGCCCAATTGTAATACGTGCAACAGGAACAAAATGGGCAATCATTCCAGCTACTTCTTCTGGAAGTCCTATAGGATAGGAAGGGATATGGGCATTGATATTGCGAAGTCCAAGGTTGTAGGAAGCGTTAAGCATACCGCAGTATGCATCGCCGCGTCCGTTCATTAAATCGCCTTCCTCAGCCGCACCTACATACATGGAAGGCCCACAGAATTTTTGTGCCAATAAAGTTTCAGGGCCTTCTGGGCCAAAGTTCCCTAAGTACACTACCAATGCGTTTACTTGCGCCTTTTTCATTTCTTCCAAAGCCGCCAATGCGTCCTTTTCGTTTTCGACCACTGTTTGTGCTACTACAGGTTTAATTCCACGTGCCGTAAGGGCATTGACCACAGCATCCCGGCGGGACGCGCTCAATTTGACTGGAAAACAGTCACGGCTTACTGCTATAAGCCCTAGTGTAATGTTAGGTAGGTTTTGCAATGTAGTTCCTCCTTTTGCTTCCTCTACGATAGAGGCTGTCATTCACATATTTTTCTTTTGCGTTTCTTTTGTGTTCTTGCATTACGGTAGTTCAAAATGTATCATACCTTTAGGCAAAACACAATCGTATAATTTGGGAAGATGCTAACGATTGAATAGCCTTTGTAGTGCTATATCAATCTTTTTTCCTGTCTTCTTCGAGTTCGGCTCTCATTTCCTCAAAAGTAGGTAAGCATACTCCTTCGACATTTGCCGCTCTAGCAACGCATTTGTATGCTTCTTTTACTGATTTGGCTCTACAGATATTTTCAGCTAATAGAGTTAATATTACTTTGATTTCGTATTCCATTTAACACACTTCCTTTCATATCCCTGATACTTGGTTAAAATTTTTGTTTGTTTCTTTATCTTTCGTTTGTTAGCAGTGTAACGCCGTGTATAGCGTTGAATACGCATGTATTTTCCTTCCCAAATGTTATCGTTTTGCATTTCAGATAGGACTAATGCTTCTTTTGGTGTTTCTGGCCTTCCAGCACAAAATGAACAGTTTGAATCACCGCAACCATTATATATCCACATGTTGCATTGTGGACAAAAATCGGCATCATATTCCCAATAACACAAGATTTTTCCGTTACATTCTACGCAATGTCTTTGTAATCCTTGTGCCTGTAAAGTATACCTTATCCACCTTCGGTAAAACAGTATTTTCGCTCTTTTTTTGTTCATTATGCCACCTGTTTTAGAATCTGATTAACCAATCTATTGATTAACAGTGCCAATTTTTTGCATATTCAAATTCATACCCCATGTTAAGCAATATTTCAAGGCCATTGTACATCTGAATATGACCTGTCAAGTGTTTAGTTTGCCTCTGATTTAGTATATAGGTGATTACCTCAGCTATAAAGCGTGGCTGATTAAGATTTATTATATAACAGGTTCATTTTGATTAATGGCTGAGACACCTGTATTAAAAGGGCAGTATCCATGGTCGTTTGTATCAGTCCTGAATTCTATAACCAACTTACCTTTTTTATCGCCGCTTCTAATAACTAAAGAAGAAGCACATTGATAGTCATAGTCATCAAAAGTATACTTCCATTGATATTCTTTACCACCTACGATTATTTTGCGAAAGCTTGCTATATTTTTCACCTCCCCCCAAAGCGAAATCAAGCTATCATGCTAATTTTTTTCTATGGAGTAAATGTGTAGAGGAGTTTCTCCTTCTGAAAACTTTGGAAATTTTTCAGTTTGAACTAGCCGCAATAAGCCTTTGTCGTAATTCACTTCCCAATTGAAGTATTTTAGGATATCACCACCAAATAGATTGCGTAGCTGTGTGTCAAGTGCAAAGAAAACCCGGCAACCTTGTATTTCCCGATTGCCGAATTTGATGGATACATTAGTGATGTATTGCAGTTTTAGCTGATTTTCATGAGTTGCTAGTGAGGCTATATTTCCGTAAAAAGGACATTTCTCCAAAAACTCTCGTGTGTAGCCAAGCCTATTTAATTCGTCGCAGCTTATTGTGGTGAAATCAGAACCTGAATCCAATTTATATCTTACAACGCCAAAAGATTTGAAATCACCTGTCAGCATGTGTGCGAGGAACTCTATACGCCCGAGGCTATTCGAATCAAAAGGTATTGTTATTGGTTTCATAGCGATAACCCCCCAATTTGTGGCGTGTCATTAAAACCCTCCATTACTGCCGTCTCGCCCATACTTTTTCCTAACGCTATGGCCTTTTCGTATGCCTCATTTTTATCATGCGTGACAAAATACACCACTCCCATGTATTTGTGGGTTTCAGGGTCACATTCTACATTTACAAATACAATCCACTGTTTCGGGTACTTTTTTACTGCTTCTTCACTCCACATTCTATTAGAGCCGAACTCCACAGTATTTTTTTCAAATCCCGTTAAAACCAATATTTTTCACCTCCTCCAAAGCGAAATCAGCACTCCAGCGCATAAAAACGGGCCAAATGCCACATAACTGTATCGTTCGGCGCGGCGTGTTAGCAATAAAAACGCTCCATAAAGACCCCCACCCACAAATGCAAAGAAAAAAGCTTCAGGCACCCCTTGCCATCCCAAAAACAGTCCAGCCATTGCCATTAATTTGACATCACCAAATCCGAATCCATCTTTGCTAGTAAGTAGCACTACTATTTTATCAATCAACAGCAAGGGCAATGTCCCGGCCAAAACACCTAGTAGTGCGGCACTCCAAACTGGCGAGTTCGGAAAAATATGCGGAAAAAAGAATCCTCCTGTCACCCAGGCCACACCAGTAACTGCACCAAATATCAATGGTTCATCAGGTATTTCCATCGTATCCCAATCCATAAGAGCAGAACAAAGCAATACAAAAGCCAATAGGCACAATGGAATAAGAGAAAAGGAAGCACCCATAAACCAGGCTGTCCCCACAAAAAGCATGGCGCAAACCAATTCCACGGCAGGGTAACGCAGACTAATGCGCGTTTTGCAAAAACGGCAACTGCCCCGCAGGGCAAACCAGCTTATCACCGGAATCAAATCCAGATTCAACAGCTTTTTTTCACATGCGGGGCAGTGCGATGGCGGCCAAATAATTGAACCGCCATTTGGTAAACGATAGATAACGACATTGGCAAATGAGCCAAAACATAAGCCTACTATTGCGGCAAGGATAATAACAACGTTATCGACATTGGGAATGGCATCAAAATTGTACATTCCATTATCCTGCGCGCCCACAGGCCGAACCACAAGTACGCTGGTTAGGGCAACTCTGCATATTGCTTCCTTTTACAAAGGCGGGCGGTGCCTTAAACACCGTCTCCAATTCAAAGGAACCGCAATCTGGGCATGGGATACGTTTTTCTGCTTTTTCTGCCATAGAGGCCGCTATATTGTGTTCTGTATTGCAAGCCGTACAACGTAAATCATAAAAAATCATGAGAAACCCTCGCTTTCAGGGATTTTTTTAGTAATAGGGCGTGTTCCCATTAAAGAAAACACACCCTGAAAAACTTTGTTTATACTTGGTTATGGATTTACTGTAATCGTGGCGGTATCGGCATTCCAGCCTATTTGCACATTAAACACATCTTGGAAAACCAATACAGGCACAAACATCCTATCACCGCGGATTATTGACGGAACCACCCCGGCTGTTGCACGTATTGGTTGTGATACACCGTTAACACGCATAGAAGTACTATTTGAAGGTATCTCTAGTACTATATGCCTGTTTTGTGCATCATAACCCACAAACATGGCCGTAGAGGTTGCAGGGTCAAAACTTACCTCTAGCCCTAGTATGTCCGCAATGGCACGTATCATTACATAAGAAGAACGAACGCTAGCATTGGGCAACGGTTCCAGCCTAAATACAGGGGCATGTAACCTTTCTCCAGCACGGGTAATAAAATCGCTGTTAGGGTCAAGGGTACGTGTTGTCAAAATAAATGGATTACGCAATGGAGTTCCATCGGGTGCAAGCGGGCCGGTTGGAGTAGGCGTGGGCGTTGGAGTAGGTGTGGGCGTCGGGGTTGGCGTGGGTTCAGGGGTTGTTGGCGGTTGAGTAACATTTGGTGTTGGAGTAGGTGTGGGCGTCGGAGTTGGTGAAGGCTGTGGAGTTGTTACCCCTGGTACATTTGTGCCTTCTGGGAAGGCGCGGTATCCTTGCCATTGAGGCGTAGTAAAGCCTGTGGCAGTGGCCGGATAAAATATCGTAAAGTTAGTTGCAGTATGTCGGAAGGTATTAGCATGTAGCGTAAGCCCTGCGGCACTTGTATGCTCAAAATGCGCCGAAACCAAATTGGAGGCACCCATAAACGCCGAATTACCAATAGTAGTAACGGAAGCGGGAATGGTAATGCTTGTTAAACCAGTAGCACCGCTAAAAGTATGACCACGTACTTGAGTTCCAATTGCAGTAACAGTATTTGGTATTGTTACTTGGGTCACATTCAGATTTTGGAAGAATACAAAATCACCCAATTCTGTAACTGGGAAAGTCCCTATGGTGGAAGGAATAGTAACGACCGGAGAAGTTCCCGTATAGCGTGTGATAATTGCTACATCACGCATTTGTCCGGGTATTCCTTGAACCGGGTCGCGGCGGATTATATACTCAAAATTGCCTTCCTGTAATGTGCGTTCATGGCCTTCTGGCTCAGCAAAATATCCTTGCCAAAGTGGAGTAGTAAACCCTCCTGCATCAATGGGGAAAACAATCCTAAAGTGCGGCGCGACACCAACAAAGGAATTTGTGGCAAAACGCGGCAAATATCTGGTATGAGTATGCTGCAAATGCGCGGCATAAAGATGCACCAGGTTATAAAAAGCATATGACTGAATTTCATTTACCGAGTCTGGAATGGTGACTGTTAGCAAAGTATTGTTGTTTTGGAATGCCCCATTAGCAATAATACGCACTGGCGTTCTTTCGATTTCATATGGGATTTCCACATGATAACCTTCGCCTATAAAACCAGTAATGGTGACAGCATTTCCAGCTATGGTATATTCCCAGTTGGAGCCAATTAAATCAGGAATGGCCGGGAATCCATTCCAAAGCGGGGTAGTAAAGCCAACCGCATTTGCAGAATAAACAATTGTAAAGTCTGGATGAACACCAGAGAAAGCCCATCCTGAAACTTCAAGGGTATCTGCATGTGTATGACGCAAACGTACTGTTGTCAAATTGGGAGCATTAAACACAGCATTGGTAGAAACTACAAAAACGCTTGCAGGTATGGTTAATTCTGTTAAAGTATTATTGTCCCTAAATACTTCGTTACCAATATGGCGTACCGCCCGGCCGTCAAGGGTTGAAGGAACCTCTACATGGGTTGCAGTACCACGATAACGTGTAATCATGGCTTCATTATTGCCAATAGGGGTAAAATCCCAATTGCCGGTTGGGTCATCTGGTTCAGCGGGGAGTCCGTGCCATAATGGGGTAGTAAATCCTCTGGCACCATATGGGAAAATAACCCTAAAATTCGCGGCATTTCCTCTAAACGCATTGGAAGCAAGGGTGACAGTAGTTCCATCTGCATGTCGGAAATATGCGGCGGCAAGGCGGCGGTTATCATTAAAAGCCTGTGCCTCAATAAAGTTCACCGTATCAGGAATAATAACTTCCCGCATATATTGGTGGTTTTCAAATGTACGCGTTTGAATACGCCTTACTGTGCGTCCTCCAATGCGGTCGGGGATTTCAATTTCTGTAGCCGTTGCAATCGCGCTGTCTTGATGGAATCCAGTAATCATAATATCATTACCAGTAAGTGGAGTCCAACGCCAATCCCATTCGTTAACATTGCTATCAGCAGGTATAACGGTGTGAGGAGGATACCAGTTTGAACCAAAGTTAGTGGCATTAACAGGATGGGTAATTCTAAAATCATTGCTTACGCGGCGGAAAACATTACTGCCCAAATCCACGTTATTACCATTAGTATGCTCAAAACGCGCTACGCGCAATTCTGTATCCTGAAACGCTTCATTACCAATATATTCAACGCTACTGGGGATAACAATATGTTCCAGTGCTGTGCCTGCAAAAGCCCATCTTCCAATAGAAGTCAAATTGTTTGGTAAAGTAATATTAGCAAGGCGGGTTGCATCTTGAAAAGCCCTTTCGCCAATAGTGGTAATACTATTTGGTAGTTGGATACCATTAAGGCGCGAACCTCTAAAGGCATTAGCCCCAATGGTATGTATTCCACTATTTGCTTCAAATGCAACATTGTTTAAGTTTGCGTCTTCAAAAGCACCTTCACCAATAACTTGCACAACTTGTCCATTTGGAGCAAGGCGTGGAATGGTGATAGAACCGCTTGGGCCGGTATAGTTGATTATAGCCGTTTGGCCACCAACTGTACCAAATACAAATCCGGCAGCTTGAGTTTCATTGGTGCCATATGGAAAAGCAGAGTGAGGAGGATACCAGTTTGCACCAAAATTACTTGCATTAGGCGGAAAATAAATCCTAAAATTGTTATGCACACGACGGAACACATTAGTACCCATTGTTATGTGATTGCCATTGGTGTGCATAAATCTCGCGCTACGCAAATCCGTATCTTGGAAAGCTTCATTATCAATTTGAGTAACACTGCTTGGGAAAATGATATTTTGCAACTGAGTGCCTGCAAAAGCAAACCTTCCGATTGAAGCCAAATTATTAGGCAAGGTAATAGCAGTAAGGCGGTTTGCATCTTGGAAAGCACCTTCTGCAATAGCAGTAACACTATTGGGCAGTTGGATTCCGTTTACCCGCGAATTTCTAAAAGCATTACGTGCTATGGTGTGTACACCGCTTTGCGCTTCAAATGTAACGTTATTTAAGTCGGCACCTTCAAAAGCCCCTTCACCAATAACTTGCACAACTTGTCCATTTGGTGCAAGGCGCGGAATAATAATAGAGCCACTTGGGCCAGTATAGTTGACTATGGCAGTTTGCCCATTGGCCAATGTTCCAAATACAAATCCCTGGTTTTCATTTGAACCATAAGGTATGGCAGAGTGAGGCGGATACCAGTTCGCACTAAAGTTGGTTGCATTTGGTGGATAATAAATTACAAAGCTTGTATTTACTCGGCGGAATACATTGGTACCCATTGTTACATTATTGCCGTTAGTGTGCATAAATCTCGCACTACGCAAGTTAGTATCCTGGAAAGCTTCATTCCCAATATAATTGACACTACTATTAATAATGATATTCTCCAACTGGGTACCTGCAAAAGCTAAACGCCCGATTGTTACCAGGTTGTTTGGCAAGGTAATAGCAGAAAGGCGGGTTGCATCATGAAACGCACCTTCGCCAATAGCTGTAATACTATTGGGCAGTTGGATTCCATTTACACGTGAATCCCTAAAGGCATTACGTGCAATGGTGTGTATGCCGCTTTGCGCTTCAAAGGTCACATTGTTTAGGTCGGCTCCTTCAAATGCGCGTTCTCCAATAACTTGCACAACTTGTCCATTAGGTGCAAGTCTTGGGATAGTAATAGAACCACTAGGGCCGATATAATCAATTATAGCCGTTTGCCCATTGGCCAATGTTCCAAACACAAAACCACCTGCTTCTGTTCCACTAGGGAAAGCAGAGTGGGGTGGATACCAGTTCGCACCGAAATTGGTTGCATTCGGTGGGAAGTAAATCCTAAAATCGCTGTGTACCCGACGGAACACATTTGTACCCATTTCTATGCTATTACCATTCATATGTTCAAACCGTGCAGAACGCAATTCAGTATCTTGGAAAGCCTCGTTTCCAATGGAATTAACGCTATCTGGTATGACAATATGCTCTAGCCGTGAACCTGCGAAGGCCCATCTTCCGATTGTAGTCAGAGTATTTGGCAAAGCAATACTAACAAGACGTGTGGTATCTTCAAAGGCCGCCTCGCCAATGTGATTGATACTGTTAGGCATTTGAATACCATTAAGCCGCGAACCTCTAAAGGCGTATCGACCAATGGTATGTATGCTGCTTGGAGTTTCAAAGGTAACGTTGTTTAAGTCAGCACCTTCAAAAGCTCTTTCACCAATAACATGCACTACCCGCCCATCTGGTGTAACGCGCGGAATAGTAATAGAACCGCTTGGGCCAGTATAATCAACAAGTACAATTTGCTGATTAATCTCTTCAAATACAAAGCCTGCCCCTGTTGAGGCTTGTACTGGTTGTATTGGGACGATTCCCAAAAGCACTGCAAATACTAACAATGCGCTAAGCATTTTGCGCATGAATTTCCCTCCTTGATTTTAGGGTTTGCTAAACCCTAATGAACTTTTCCGTATACGGATTCCTGAGATATTGTATCGCGAGTTGTCAAATTAAGTCAATCCCTGGGAAGGAAGAATGATATGCACAACATAAGAGAAGTGACTGGAATAGCCCATGAAATAGGGGTCGAACCGGGTGATATGTTAATTTCATTACAAGGGCAAAAAGTGCAAGATGTACTTGATTACCGTTTTATGGTTGCTGAAGATTCCCTCATAATGGAAATACAAAAGCCAAATGGTGATATATGGGAGCTAGATATAGAAAAAGATGTCTATGATGATTTAGGGCTTACCTTTGAATCATCCCTAATGGATGAAATGCGACGTTGTCATAATCATTGTATTTTTTGTTTTATGAATCAATTACCAAAAGGTATGCGTCCCTCGCTATATATAAAGGACGATGACCCACGGCTTTCATTTTTAAGCGGAAACTATGTGACACTTACTAACACAACTATGGAAGAGGCTAAACGCATTGCCCGTTATCATTTATCACCATTGCATATTTCCATTCATGCGGCTGATTCTAATTTACGCAGACAAATGCTTAATAATGAGGAAGAGGGCAATATTTTTGATTATTTGCATTTGTTTAATAAAGCGGGTATTATGCTGCATTTTCAAATTGTGCTTTGCAAAGGCATTAACGACGAAAAAGCATTGGATGAAACAATTAGTGCATTGTTAGAATTGCAACCAGGTGCAGTTAGTTTATCTGTGGTACCAGTGGGACTAACCCGGCATCGTGAAGGGCTTTATCATCTTTTGCCTTTTGATAAAAATGATGCGGAAGTAGTGCTACAACAAATAGCAAAATGGCAGGAATACTGCAAAGCAAAATATGGCACCGCTTTTGTTTTCGCATCAGACGAATGGTACTTAAAAGCTGGACATAATATGCCCGCATATGAACATTATGAAGATTTCCCCCAATTGGAAAATGGGGTGGGCATGTGCGCGCTGTTTGAATATGAATTTATGCAGGAATTAAAAGAGTTGCAAGAAATGGGTAATTTACAAAGATTAAAAAAGGGCAATGGAAAGGAGATTATCGTTGGTATAATAACAGGTACCGCCGCTCAAGCTTTGATAGAAAGGTTAGTTAATGTTTTGATGGAAAAGCTAGCTCATGTTATTGGCGCAACCGCTCCATTAGCGAAAATTCATGTTTATGCTGTAAAAAATCATTTTTTTGGAGAATTGGTTAATGTATCTGGCTTGTTGACAGGCCAGGACATTATTGCGCAAGTACGTGAGCAAGCGTTGGCCAATGAATGCAAAGCATTGTTCTTGCCAAGGAATATCTTGCGTGCAGAAACAACAACCTTGTTGGATGATACCACAGTGGCAGACTTGGAAAATGCCATAGGAATCCCTGTGCATGTGGGAGATACAGATGGGTTTGTTGCGCAATTGATAGCTGTTTTGTATTCTGATTCCTATTGCATTTCAAAAACTACAGACCATAAGGATGGTGAAATAAACTAATGTGTACGCATATTCATAGTAAAGATATGGAAGTAGATGAGTCAAACCCTTATCGTCAATGTTCAGAAGTACGCTATATGGGTGATTATGGTTTTATTGGGCGTGTTGACGCAATACAAAAATTGGAACAAGCTGTTCAAAAAGAATCTGCTGCCATACTTATCCACGGTGTAACTGGTGTAGGTAAGACTTCGTTACTCAGGTGTTTTATGAGATGGATGTTTAATACAGATTGCCTAAGATATGGTGGTGATAATTTTTGGTTTCAATTTGAAGATATATACAGTGCGGAGCAAGTTATTGAGCGAATGCTTCTCGTGACAGGCGTAGACAATATTATCCCTACAAACATAGAAGGAAAAATCGAATTTTTGGCAAACAAATTCAATAAATGGCAACATTTTATTGTATGGGATAACTTTGAATCGGCTTTTACAGTTACGGGCGTGAACAACTCTGCACGATTGACTGAAAGAGACAAGGAGTTATTGATACAATTCATTCATATGTTACGTGGCGGTCAAAGCAAAGTATTTATTACCAGTATTTCGCCAGAAAACTGGCTACCATTGTCGGATTGCCAACGTGTGCAATTGAATGGACTTGAAGAAGAAGACCTATGGTCGTATTGCATTGCAGTATCGGATAGTTTTGGATTAGCTATAGATAAATCGGACAAAAAACTTTACGAACTCTTAAATAGACTAGATGGTAATCCTTTGTCAGTACGAGTTGCTCTATTTTGTTTGGCTAATTTTGCATTCACGCCTCAAGAATTGTTAGCCACACTTGATAACTCTTATGATGAAAAAACTACTATCATATACTCGTTACTTTCAGTCTTTATACAGAATATAGACAATTCTTTTACACGGTTTTTATCGTTATTAGGGTTACATGAATATTTTATTGATACTACTTTTTTATCTGATATGACAGGAAATCCCGATGACAATGCTTTTATTGAGCAATTATTTGATTTATTGTCAAAAACCGGCTTATGTCGCAATATTCACGGCCCGGTTAATGATTTAACCTGTGAGGCAGGTATGTATTCCATTAATCCGGCTTTAGGAATGTTCTTACAAAATGTATTTCCTGCTTCAGAAGATACACAACACGCTTTTGTTTACGGACTAATGAAATTGGTAGACATTATCATACATGAGAAATTCTATGGTGTCTTAGCAAAATTTGGCGTGAACCTCCAGAGAGCGATAAAAATAGCAAAAAAAATGGATATGGAAGAAGAACTGTTGGTACTTATGTTGGGGTCAGCCGTTTACACAGACAATCATCGTCAATTCGCGGAAACTACAAGAAAATATGGTCAGATGGCTGAAACAGCGAAAAGCTACGGAAATATGGAATGGGAAGCCGTAGCATATCATCAAATGGGAAACATAGCATACGAACTACATGATTTTGAGGCGGCTTTAGTGTGTTACAAACAATCCTTAGAAATTAATCTAAAAACAGGCAATGAACGAATGGAAGCACATAATTACCACCAATTAGGAAATATTGCTTACTTGTGCTGGGATTTTGCTACTGCTGCTCACTGGTATAAACAGGCTCTGCCTTTGAAACTAAAGCAGATTGATAATCACGATAAAACTATCTCATACCCCCAACCTGGAATGATTGCAATAAATATCCGAGACTTTTCTTTCTTCGATAAATGGTGTAAGCAGATGTTAGGACTTATACAGTTGCGGGGTGATGAGGCCGATATGCCCACCGCTTACCCCAAATTACCCATGTTGCAATCACTTATTGGCGATACTGAAGATAGTTCCAAAATCAATATGGCTGTTGGGGTCTACTTTAGTAGGTTGATGCAAATAGAGCAACTACACACCAAAAACGACAAAAAAGGCGATACAAAACCCTCTATCTATCATCATTTTGGAATGATTACAAAAGATAGGAATGACTTCGACACCGCGACAAAATTAGGTAATCAGTTATTGGAAATATCGCTAAAATTGGACAATGACACAGCTGCGGCGGAGGTGTATAGACATATTGGCTCAACAGCCTCCAGACAAATGGATTATGATGTTGCTATAAAATGGCTTGAACAGTCCCTCGCTATTTATTTAAGACACGGAAATGAGTATGTGATAAATATCATTCGCCAAGAGATAACATCCATAAAAGCACGCAGCCTAAAAGATAAAAGAAGGTAGACTGAAACCCTATTGCCGCCGTTGTCGTATTGACAAATGCGGCATCTTTTCATGCCTCTGTACTCTGGATGAGGTAAGCATTTCAAGGAACCCCTGACGGCTATTTCACTCTTATCAAACATTTGGATAATGGCTTCAAATTCGTGCATTTAATCATTCATCCTTTGACGGTCAGAGTACACTACGGTCTTTCACCGATTAGATTACGCCCATGCCAGGCAAACCATAAAAACCGAGAGAGGCGCGAGCCAACTCTCGGTTTTGTTTATCTCATGTTCTAATCTTTTACTGACGCATGTTGTACAAGGCTTGACTGTAGAGATACATTAAAAACATAAGACCTTGCCTATTCATCTCGCCACCTTAGAGGTGAGAGGGTAGTATTCTCGGCAATTAGTTGATAAAATTAGATTTAGTTGATAAAGTTAGATATGGAAACCGAAGAACCAATATCTATAAAACTTTAGAAAGAAAGGTGTTTCAGCGTGAATATTTTAGTGGTAGGCGGAACGCAATTCATAGGCGTTCACTTAGTGAAGCAATTGTTGTCCGCTCAGCATGAAGTGACAATTGCAAATCGTGGCAAGACTAAAGATGAGTTTGGTAGTAGCGTGAATAGAATCATTTTAGAGCGTACCGATTCGGAAAGTATATCTTGTGCATTAAATGGCAAGTTCTATGATGTTGTTTATGACAGTCAAGCGTATTCATCCAATGAGGTAAAGTATCTTTTGGATGCAGTTTCATGTAAAAAATATATCGAAATATCAACTGTTTCTGTTTATTATCCGCACTTTAAGATGGCATTGCCTGAATCCGATTTCGACCCAACTAGCCATCCATTAAAATGGTGTTCAAGAGATGACTTTGATTATGGTGAAATCAAGCGACAGGCAGAATGTGCTATGTTTCAGGCTTACAGTCATATTCCATCTGTGGCTGTGCGGCTTCCTCTTGTAATAGGTGAAGATGATTACACAAAACGGCTTTACTTTTATATTGAACATGTAGTTAAATCTTTACCAATGCACATAGATAATATGAATACAAAAATAGAATTTATTCTATCTTGTGAGGCAGGAAAATTTCTTGCTTGGCTTGCAGATAAAGATTTTTGCGGATGTATCAATGCCGCAAACTACGGAAGCACAACATTAGCTGAAATAATTAGCTATGTAGAAAATAAAACAGGCATAGAAGCAATTATTTCAAATGAAGGCGAAAATGCTTCATTTAATGGTTTTCCTGATTATGGTTTAGATTTAAGTAGAGCAGAACAGCTTGGTTACATGTTTCCTAGCCTAAAAACCCAATTGCACAATTTACTGGACTACTACATCCATATTGCAAATAAATAATTAAATGACAAAAAAATTATAAAGAATTAAAAAAAATACCCCGTCTAAAAAGCGGGGTATTTAGCATTATTATTAGCCTTAGTGAATTGTTAAATGCTGCTAAAACAACTCAGGCAATATTACAAATTTATTTAGGCATTGAAGAAACTGGACTTGAACCCCCGGCCATTTGCCGCTCTTGGGCTTCAATCATCTTTTTAACCATATAGCCACCTACATAACCTGCTTGGGAAGAGGTAAGGTCGCCATTGTATCCTTGTTTTAATGGTACACCAATTTCGTTTGCAACTTCATACTTAAACTGATTAAGAGCTTCTCTTGCTTGAGGAACAGCGGCTCTATTACTTGTACTACTAGAATTACTCATTATTATATAGCCTCCAATATTTTTATGCTAATCATTAGGGTTTTATATAACGGACATGTGGTGCTTCCGTTATGAGATTATTATTGCCTTGGAGGCATGTTATATGCGATATAATTATTTCCAACGTTAGAGCCGTCACCCTGATTACAATTGATTATACTCCATACCCGGGCAGTTCTGCGGCTTGGTTCCATTGCTCAAAATATTCTGCAATATCCATCCAACCTCCTTTTAACGCATTTGCAAATAAGGTGTCAGGTACTATTTTCCATTCGTTATCAACCAGCCGCAACTGCACATCTACAGTGGTTTTTATGGTAGGTGAATTATCTGCGGTCATTCTTTCATAAAGCATAGAGACGATTTGCTCGGCAAGCTCAATATCACTAATATGTTCAAAGATTAAATGAAATATGTCGGCCATAATGGAATCCATAACTGCATTAAAATCCACGGCTTCCAAGGTTAGAGTAACCGTTGCTGTAACGCCATTAACATTTTCATAAAGCTTTTCATAGGATATTCGTCTAAAAATGTCCCTAAATTCTTCTTCCACAGCAGATAACCTAAGCGGATCTGTTTCTCCGCCCAGTAGTAGCTCATTGGCTTCTGCATATTCGCCTGCTTGCACATATTGCAAAAATGCACTTACTGTATAATAAGGAGGCGATATAACAACATCGTCTTCTCCGCAGGCGGAAATTAACATTAATAACAATGGTACAAATAACAAATATCTTCTCATATAAAAATCCTCTTATCGGTTGGTATACTTGTGAACCGAAACATTTTCTGCCCAGGTGCGAGGATTTTTGTGTGAGTGCAAGGAAGCACCAACGACGCGTGCTAAAGGCACGCTAGGCGGTGCTGACGAAGCAATCGCGCAAAAAGACTGCACATGGGTGGAAAATGTTTCAGTTCACGAGTATA
>Ga0123355_10000902_pt1 | contig 41133 bp, 32 predicted proteins | sample TergutEmb28metaG_3_FD_89872 | JGI IMG/M metagenome (GOLD analysis project Ga0123355, IMG submission 89872) | Embiratermes neotenicus P1 segment gut microbial communities from Petit-Saut dam, French Guiana - Emb289 P1 | ecosystem: Host-associated > Arthropoda: Insects > Digestive system > Gut ...
AAGAGATTTTAAACGTATTAATAGCAGGGAAGATTTGGAATTTATTTATCGAAGGTAGGACATATTGTAGCCAACGAAACAAGGTTGTCAACCCTTTAAGTCACGCAACCCGCCCCCCCCCCCGCCCCCCAAAATATCACTATGTCTGCAGACCCCTTCTCAAAGCTATTTCACTTCGCGGACCTGTTAGTCACATCTCGCTGCAACATTGAACGCTGTTCTATTGACAAATAGGAAGCATGTTTAATTCAGCACCACGTCACCAAGGTGACGCCCAACGTAAAAATGGAGACGTATCTGGACCTTCATGTACTAGCTGATTTAACACAAGGGAAAGAACCTCCGGTACTTTAGTTCCCGTTTTATACACAAAGGTGTCCCATGCCATGACAATCCTGCCAAGTTAATCTAACTTCCAATGTCTGATAACAAGCTACCAATAAAAGTAAACATAACCCCCTGTTTGATAATGTTCTTTAAACGCTTTTCGACAGATGTACAACAGAATATCTTCCTGTGAAGGACTGGTAACACATTATATTCATCCTCCAAGTTAAATGGTAAATTGAAGTGCCAAGCTGACCCCAGTGCATCAGTTTATAATGTCTATTAGCATGTAAAAAAAACAATTAAAACTTAACAAAATAGACAATGTACGTATAACGTAACATTGAGGTGCGTTCGTGAAACCATTGTAGTAGTGGAAAAGCAAAAAGTATTACATATTCTGAGTGTGTGTTTGTAGCTTTAGGTATCCAGCATTCAATGCGTATGCGCCGTGTTATATTGTCATCTGGAGGCTTGTCTGGTCCTACCATATTTTTCTACGTTGTTTCACAACCAGTATGATTTTCGGAAAAAAAAGGATATTGAACATAAAATGTGTTATTTTCTCTAAAAATTTCGTTCGTGATATTTCCCACTCCAAGAAGCACTGAACAAGATATTGTCACAAACGTACATAGGACTTATTTTAATGAAACTTGAATTTTCTCGGCAGATTTTCGAAAAATACTCAAATATCAAACTCTATGAATATCCGTCTTGTTTGTGCCGAGTTGTTCCATGCAGGTAGACGGATGGACGGATATAGCGAAGCGAATAGTCATTCTCCGCAATTTCGCGAACGCGGAAAAACTGAACTTCAGTTAGGTTACAAGCATCTCCATATTAGTATACATATTATGATAGTGGCTCAATGAATCAAAAGTTAGAGTCTTAATTTGTAGGAATCTGCGACATGAACACAGAGCTGCTTACTGAAAACGTTCACTGTTACATCCACATACATGAAGCCCATGTACTGCACCCACAATGCAAGGTCACACCATACAATTGGTCTGCTCCTGAACGAAAAGTGAAAATTTTGGAATATGCATACAAGGACAATGACTTAAACACTAGGGAAACAAAAGTAAATGTGCACATGTTATGTTCAGGCGTTTAGTTCTAAAAATAAAGTACTGGTGCAGTAACTGATTTTTTGTAAGGTTTGTAATTTGTCAGGGGCGGCCATTGTTACTGCCGATCCTGGGCATCTAGGAAAGGTCATAGAGTAGCACACGAATAGTATGGCAGCGTGTCACATAATGGGAGCGTGGCTAGTTTATATATATACCTCAGAACAATAATTCAACTTTTTAAAATTTTACACAGAATACATGAAAAGTATGTAACACAATCTTATGCTTTAACACTGTGGAAATGGAGTTATCAACAATAAAAAAAAACATAAAGAATTCTGCATTTTCACCTGTACACAGAAAAAAATACTCTGTCTAGGCCATTCAGAACTATCCAACACACTGAACCAAGAACTAATACTACATGAGTACTTTGTGATAATACTGCTTGTACACATGGGATCTCATTCAAATACATTTTCAAATCACTTGCCCAATCCCATATATTTCAGACAAAAGTTATCTGAGACATGCTGTGTAATTTGGTAGACAAGTGTCCACTATTCGAGGTCTAACTTCAAAGATTCAGGCAACATGTTCCTCTGCAATGTCGACACCTATCTAACAAATTATGCAGTGCCACAGCTTCATCTTAATATTCACTGCTGTGAGTAACTCCCATCTCTTCTGATTGCATATGCCTTCCTGCGAGTGTGTAGTAAGAATCTCTTCTTTTTAGCCATGAGGGAGATGCTGGCTGTCATAATAAACATTACCCTAAGATGAACATGCTCATGAAAATGACGTGAGAGTAAGTAGGAAATAACAAAATGCATGATGCAGAGAATGTAAGAAAATTTATACCAAGAAAGTTAACATTTCTAACTTAAAGGATACTATTAACTAGCTTTGAACAAAATAAAAAGATACATTAAACTATTTTTATTGATCTTTGTTTGTACTACACTTCCTTTTTACATGAAACAGCCATACAGACACTGAGGCAAACAACCAGCTTGTAGAACACCAACAGTGATGCACGTTACATAACAGTGGGTGAACATACATAAAAAGAAAAAGAAAACATCTTTTGCTACTTTCGTTCTTCATAGAACCAACTAACCAGTACAACATGTCTTGAACAAACTATGATATTTCAGTCCCATATTACTCAGTACCATACCTTTCTTGCAGAATTTGAGAAAATTAATTTATTATAGTTTATTTAATCATAAACCTGAAAACTTTATATGTTTGGATTGTTCATTGTTCTTCTTACATCATTTCAAGACAAAAATCTGTGACGGCAGACATAATAAATATCACGAAAATAATGATAATGCATGTTAAAATGAAATTAAACTTATTGGCAATACTGATGTTCTGCTCATGCAAGCAAACTGGCATTCAAAAAGAAGCTAGTGACAGAGTACTGACTTACTCATTATAATAAATTTTCTTTGTAAATAATTAAAAAGAATGGCGAAAGGCTTGAAAATTAGAACCTTCAGTTTAGTTTGCCTTAAATTTACACCAAGTGATTTAAAAAAGTGAAAGTTGTATTAATGCAGAGCTAAATTACAGTGAGTAAATTTTTATTATCTGAATTTTAACTGAATGTTGGTTAAAGTAACAGGCCTTGTGTTACAAGACCATCACAAATAATAACTTGGTATCTAAAAGCCAAAATTGTAAAATTCTATCTTAGATACAAAAGCCTTTCATTAAATTAATATTTTGAATTTTTGGCTTCATCCTACATGAAAAACTTTAGTTAAGTGCTTGTTAAAAAAAATCAAAATAGGGTTAAAAGTAAGAGTTGGTGTTTAGTATTCCTAATAAAAATTTTCCATTGAAAACATAATTAGGTTTTCTGCCAATAAAATTATATAGTATTCTGTTGAAGTAAATATGTTCAAAGTTACATCACAAACAAAATTTTTATAAATTAATGTTCATGAAGCAGACAGTGATATTCATTATGCTACTTGTAACACATTTTAGGCAGAGTAGTGTAACATTCTGCATTATCTGCCCACGGAATAAATGAAGACATCACGGATTACACTACATATTAAAATCATGGTACATATAACGTCTGTGTAAATACTTACTTAATCTCCCAGATCTGGTCATTTCTACATTTTATTTATACTTTAAACCCTTATATTCAACTTTCTCCACATAAAATCTCTTAACATATACAGCTATAAACTTCAAATATATGAATTTATTATAATATCCAACCAAAATAATAGTGTAAGTCATAGTTCTCTTCGGAAACAAATGAGTTATACAAACATTTACATATATATATTTTTTTCTCACAACAATACAAACATTTGCCATGATTAATATGATATTATTATTTCATTTCCCTACAAATAATCAACATAACTGCAATTCATAGAATCTGTCATGAGCTTATCAGCATTGCATTTAAATGGTATTACAATGGATTGTTGGGTTTGAGACTTATGGAAGGCAGAAATATTTTATGTTATGTTGATATGGATGCTGCATGTTAACATTTATATTCCAAACGTATACTAAATTCTGTATCTCTGCGATTGGAATATATTTGTACAAATTCTATGATATGCACTTCACGTTCTTTTCATTCTTTGGTACAAGGTCAGTACAAATGGCATCACAATGTAAGTTAGAGAGGTCAGGAAAATATTTTGGCAAGCAACATCATTTATTAGTGGTGGGAAGACCACAAAACCAAATGTCAGTTATCTATGGTGGATTGTCTGAGTTATGAATAAAATGTAGTGCTTTAAGTTACAACAGTGGCCCAACTATAGAAGCAATTACTGTTCTACAAGGTTCTGATAATGGTATATAACATACACAACCATCCAATTTTGTTCTTTCTCAATGGTCCAGCGTTTAATTTTTTGGAACACTGGTTGACTGAAGAAGTTCAAAAATTAAAGGTTCTAAAAAAGAGGAATCATTATTTGCATAGTGCCCATTTAATTCCCTTAGGCATACAAAAGTACAATCATTTCAGAGGTACCTGAAGACTGTGTAGTTGCTCAGGTGGAAGAGACAGATGCTGCTTGTGTCATCTCTTTCACACAGATCCAGACTGGTAGCAGCTTCAACAGACCATGAATACCCACCCAATGTGCTGCGCCAACTGTCAGAGTTATTCCCACCATAACTGTCGGTAAATTAAGAATCGACTGAGTTCTGAAAGAGACAACTTATAATCATGGAACTTAGATATTAGCATAAGTTTGTTCTGTTTATGTACAGATTAGATCTGTTAGGCTGATTGTCATTGTTCTATAAGTACAGAAATTCCGATATCTAACCCAAAGGGTATAATATATATATATATAGTGTAATGAGCACTGTCTATTTAATAACAAAGTAAATGTATCTGAAATAGAATTATGCCAAACTGCCCTATAATCACACAAAAAGTACTTTAACAAAATATGTGTCTTTGATGTACACATTTAACTGTAACATCTGAAGACACAGTATTTATTAGTTTTTTCACTCTTTGCTGCACATGGATTTTTCTGGAAGACTTTCATTAGCAGAAGAATTATCTGTGAGTCTGTAACATATTTCGCATAGGCCACAGAATGTTTGTAAGATATGTTCAAGGTCTCACGGTATGACATTGCCTTAACCATGTTAAATATGTTAACTGAACATGAACACAGACAAAAATTTGACAAACATTTAGAAATGCATTAGCAAGTATCCACAGGAGTACCTGTTGTAATGCAGTACAAACTGAGATGCCATCTATGTTCTGTGTATAAAGAATGTGTATATTAATGTTTTGAAACTTCCTACATTCCTAATGACTCAATCATTTGCATTTTAATGTGACCCCAGAAAAAAGTATGGGGGTGTTAAATCTGAGTACTTAGGAGGCTTTAAAATATCTATTCAAAGAACTTTGGAAAAAGTTTCTAATGTGGGGAGGTGCATAATCAACATCATCATCATCATCTTGTTGGAAAACTTTAAATTCCTCTTTTTTTGTACATGAGAAAATGAAGTTTCTGAGCAGATAAAGACAGCTGGTCCCCATTATGGAAACCAAAGAAACAGAAATGCTGAATGTCATTTTCAAATCTGGTGCATTATGAAAACTGCATACAAGGAGCTTCATTAACGCCAATTTAAGCACATGTCATCTTTCTCAGTTGTGTTTCATTCAGGTATGTGAAAATAAAATACTCTGAAACTTTAAGCATACCTTTGTACATCCTGTATTACGATACTTCAACAGCTGGAGCACATCACCACACCAAAACTGTTTCCTTGTATTTGTATCTGAAGATTAAGTGAAGTACTTCATTTTGATTTGTGTATTTTAATTAAGCTGGTGACATCAGTGATGAGTCAGTTGACCCCAACTAAATACAAACATGAAGAGCTCATATCTTGCCTGAGACCCTAAGCTCTAATTTTCCTCCTTTCATTACGTTGAGAACACTCTCACTGGCAGCTGCTTTTCATGGACTATTACAACAGAAGTGCAAGTACATGTTGACTTGAAACTAGTGTTTGAAATTAACCTTAACCAAGACTCCTGAACTCATGTCTGAAAATATCATTGGTGAATCCCGATCCAGAGGTCAGGTCTAGTGGAAAGGTACACAATGCCTTCCAATTACCTTTCGGCTAGACCTGTCCTCTCGATCAGGATTTGTCACTGGTAAATGTAATTATTTGAATTAGGAAAGGAATGACACTGAATTATAAGATAGTTAACATATAGTTCACAGCTGAGAAATCACCAAAAGTTATTACACTATGCCTTGCTGTGTTCAATTATTTGCAAGTAAAAGCCATGCAGATCACCTGAACTACATTAATAAGAAACTTCTGATCTTCAGATAATTGTGTGGATGTGTCTTCCATAAATATACACAGATTTATAATATTCACAAGTCAGAAATGGGAAATCTGGCAGCCACTTCTTAATATTACTTATACATAATCAGTGATTCATAGCAACTTTGAAATTTAAAATAGGAAAATTTTATTCAATTTAAAATAATTTAGAAAATCATATGTAAACAAATAAGTGACACTTAAAACACAGTAACACAAGGTGCCCTACATAAATTTGGCAACCAGAGAAGAAGATGGCGAACAAAACAATACCTTATTCTCAGGGGGGCAGAACTATTACCACAGGTCGATAAGCTCCAAAACGTCTACCTAAACTCTGCAGAAAGGAGAGTCATTGCTAACTCTGACATACTCTGAAATCTGTCAGTAATTATGTGATTGGAAGTGGCAAGTAAATGTGACTTTCATGTTGTGTGGTATTGTATCTCACTGCATACAAAGGACACAACAGAAATGGAGTCGTTCTACTGGCCTGCTTACAGTGCTGCAACCTGCATCAGCTATTGACCATCACAGCAAAGAGTTAATATTGTTCCAATGGTAAATTTGAACTGAACTGACATTTACAATATCCAGCATCTGTAGAATATCTTTTTCAGAACATGTATATTGAACAAGGTTTCTGGACTCTCATTAACCCATCAAGTAGTATTCTCAATGGAAAAGAGCATTTCAGTAAGGTAATTTGTTTTTATTCACAGGCATTGGTGATTGGGATGAGCTCCTTTTATTTGGCCCAGCTTAGTAGGTTCCTTACTATCTTTGCACCTGAGGAGTAAAACATCCAGCTTCTACATTATTCGTAATATTAGAAAATGGATAAGTTTAGGAATCATATAATCCTATCACAATATACCTTTGTCAGAACCCTTTACAAATGACATACTGAACTATGGTATGGCACATGACTGTTCAGAGCAGTATGACACGAAAGTAATCTTTAAATGTTGCTGTCTCACGGTGTGTGAATTTTTGTCACCACCAGAAGGTGTAATTTTATATTATACACTACACAGAAGCCAAGAACAGATTTTAACACATAATTCCTCATGCCATTACCTTGATGTATTTAGAAACTAATGACAGCATGTTTGTTTATACATGCAATATACAAAATTTAAGCAGTCAGCTTTAATCTTGCAATTGATAGACCCAAATTACTATATGATTCTTATCATTAGAAACCAAAGACAACCTTCTCAAAACTTCACATTTTAACATATCATTAGCACCTTCATCATCATTTTTAACAATATGAGCAACCATTAAACAATCATCACATTACTATATCAACAGTTCTCAATTCATTTTAAATGCAGACAGCCTGGGAAGGTTACATTTATAATACAACATGTTTAATTATACTAAGCTAACTTAACACATTCCATTTTCATTCCATTCCAAACTAGACACCAGCAGGTGTAACAGATTACATCAAACATAAAAGTAATTGCTGATTTGTAAGTAATGCATTTTAAATATGCCCACAGTTTGCACAATATTATCAATTCCACTTTAGTTTATAAGCAATTCAGTATGTTAAAAATATCCAAACCGCCAACAAATCAAAAGATTAGTGAAGAACAGTCCTGTAATTCCTGAGCTATAATGGGGTTACAACATTCAACGCTTAGACTCAAAGACATTAAAAACGGAGGGGAAACATGACAAATAGTCAATGGGATTTCTACGAGGCCCAGTTCATTTTCTAGGCCTGACCTTCAGCAGCTTCTGGGATACAACACTCTGTAGTTTAGTAGGTAGGTACCAATTTTTGTTGAAACATGCTGTCTCAATCTTCAGGTTGAAAGAGAATGAAAGTGTTGCAATAAGTGGTTGATATATGGAGAAGAGAGTGCTGGGACCTTGGGAGTCGGTAAAACAACAGCAAATGGTGGCCACCATAATTAAGGGCAACATGTTCCTCCAAAACAATGATATCTATTTACCAAACACAACATCTTAAAAGACCATAATCTTCATAGCCACCAACATGAGATCCTCACACATCACTTTAAAGGATATTTAATTCCTATTATTGAATCAGTCAGCACTGCACACAATAAAAATAGACACACATAACTCTGTCACAAACACGCTTCAGTTTACACAAACACTCACACAAGTTTGCACACAGATAAACACGCATTTCTTTATAAAACACACATATTTAAAACTTCATACTACAGAACGCTTATTTATCTATACTGTATATATCAACCTACATTCTTTTTATTTCATAAAAATTGCATTCATTTCTACTTCTGGGCCCCCTGACCCTCTGTCTGTTCACTCCATAGCCTGTATGGCTTCAGTCTTTGAGAGAGTCATGCATTATACAGGGGTGAACTGTTGTCCACATGATTGTTGTCTTCTTAATTTTAAAATGGTTAGTAGGACTTGATTAAAGCATGGAATGTAGTTCAAAGGCAGCAATGGAGAAGTAGTAAGATTGAATAACAGAAAAAAGCTGAAGCATGTCTAACCCTTCAGCACCACGATATAACTAAAATGATGGCCATTCATTATATGCTGTCATATGGTACACATAGCATGCCTAATGCAGCTAGTACAAACTCCCTAGCATCTAGAAGTCAGACTTACTAGAAATGTTAAACTTTTTATAGTAATTAAAAGAGAAATCCATAAGCTTTTGATTCACCTATGGATAATCATACATTTAAATTATCATGGCTTAAATGTCACAGTAAGATTCTTTTATAAGGTTTTTAAGTTTACTATGTGTAGCATAAACTTACAGCCACAGTCATTCTCAATCACATGGAGATGCTAATGAACTAACACTGGTATGTTTTAAAACAGAGACAGAGAGTTTATGGGTCAATAGAAACATACACATGAGAGGCTTTGCTATATTATACGCATCACTGAAAGGTGTGTGTTTCATGAAAGTATCTATAATCCTGATTAATAGAAGATTTAATATCTAATATTATTTTCAGAAGTTGAGTCTTATTCCATAAACAAAACAGAACTGTAAAAAATATTACATTTTCCTTGTTCATGGCACAAAGACACAGAAGGAGAAGAGGGCTCCACTCATCCCTAACTCTGGCACTACATGGTGGGTGGGTGGTTAACTGAAGGCCCAGCCACTTTACCCCTGAGAAGGAATCCTGGTAGCCATTGAATAGGAGGTTGGGTGAGTTCCAGAGCCAGTCTGGACATTTTGGGGAAGAGAAGTATATCTTGCTCCTACTGGGATTTGAACCTTAAACCCTCCAGCCTGTAGCCTTGTTGCTATACCAACTACCCTACTCCAGTTCCTTACAGAAGTGTAATGTAACATATATAGGACATAATAACAATCACATATGAATGCCTTTAATATTGTCAGTGCAACCAGGTTCGCTTCCACAGCCATAAAATAACACATCATTCTTGTGTCAACAAAGATACAATTATAATCTTTGAGTGGCAACATTTTCTGAAATATTCAGGCATTCTGGAAAATTCAAAGCAAATGTGATCAATAGGTAACCAATGGTGTATACAGGTCCTGTTGGCAATTCACTGTTGAGGGGAGGGGGGGCTGCAATGGAACTTCATGTTGAGCAGTCAGTTGTGGGAATAACAGATAACTTGCAGTATGAACAAATTAGGTTACAGAAACCCAGGAAGGAAGACCTGTAAGAGAATAACATTTTGTTCAAGATGCTATCTTATATTCTTGACTACCCGTTTCTGTGGTAACATAATGAAGGCTACACCGCTGATCACATGAACACCATAAAGTCAATGGGCCCAGTCCAGACACTGCTAGGAGCTACAAGATGGGCTAATGAAGCACCTGATAGCAATGAGGGAGCCAGTTGTAGCTCTGTTTATCATGGCCTACACACTATGAAGCAAGTGGAAACTGACTGTTATGCCTAAGGTCAAGCTCAGTAGAAAAGGACCTTGTTAGACTCATAATGATATAATGAGGCTACTTGCATGGTGTGATTAGTGGGGTGTGTTTGAGAGAGCTACTATAAGCCTCTACATTCTATAAATAAAGTTCTTCAGACTGGAAATTGCCAAATGACTTGATTAATGTTCTGCCTGTGCCTACAGTTCTGAAGAGGAGGACACCAAATAAAAATAAACAGATGCATAGCAACATTTTTAGTTTTTGTCACAGTTGCTACTCAAGTGAAACTCTGAGTAGGTGGCAGCCTATCAAATGAAACAACCACATGCAATTACCTACAGCAGATAACAACCAGAAGCATTCCAACAAATTACATTACTCCAACCTGAAAGCCTACCTTATAAATCAGACCTGGCCACAGACATTTAATGATGGTAAAGGCACTGGGAGAAAAGATAGTAACAAATGTGTTTGATGGTTGTAATTTCTGATAGTGATAATGAAGTTAAGGCTGGTGATTTTTATAAAAATTATTTAAATTATGATTCTGATTGTGTTACTTGTAACGTTCAGGGCTTCATTTGAAAGACACGTAAATTTGCAAGGGGTCAAACAATAACTTCGCTGGGCAGGTGCAGTCCCAAGAGTGGAATAAAACATGCTACGGAATTGTGAATCACATTTGTGTTGCGTTTTGTCAAAGAACTTGTTAAACCCTCAATTCCAGCCTTGATACATTGTACAGTTGTGAATGCACTTAAGGGTACTGTAAACTAAAAACCCCTCCATCCTGAGCAATGACAGTGAAGCGCTAAATAATACTGAACAGCTGCACAGATATGCTGGGAAATGTTAGTGTGAGACAACTGCAAGGACTTCAGTACTGAACAGAAGATAGGCCACCTGTCCCAAGGAAGTCAATAGGAAGGACACTGTTTATTGATGTGGGAATATGTACATCAGATTCTGCACCAGAAGTTGTAAGGGTTACCACACCAAGTATGATTGCACAGGTAATATCATATTCAAAACATATGCTGCTCTGAAAATACCAATGCTAAAAAAGTGTCAAGGTTCAATTTATCACCACTAATTTTCACAATATGTGTTTGTTTTAAATACCATGAATATAATGTACAAATACAAACAGTACTGTAGTAATTTAGTCTGGATATACTTGCCTGTAGGCTCCTGTGGCCTGTGTATGTGAACATTTATTTGGCTTTTAAGGGTTAACTACCATGTAAGTGAAAGTAGGGCCTGCTTTCTGCACAAATTGAAGTCACCATGAAGATCATGTGTGTAAAGTATAGTAGTTAACTGAGGAGCATCGACATATCCCATGGCTACAGTGTAGTAGCCACAGTTACATGCTCAGGAATTTTGGTGTTTTTAATATAAAATTGCATGTAATTACAATTTAATTGCTCTCTGTCCCCAATGGAAAGACATACATATGTATAAATGTCCTATGGAAATGAAGGGTTAAGCAGCTTCATTTGAGGTACTAAAAACTTACTGTTATTAACAGACTGAGTCTCATACCTATAATAATATATTTTACATGGTAGTTCCTTATTTTCCAATTCAATAATGAAATGATATATCATGTAAAGTTTACATGAATACAGTAACTCCATCACAGTTTTAAAAAATTCTAGAACATTTGCTAATATGCTTCTTCTCTGTTCTAGTCCAAATAATGACAGAACAAATATAAAATAAAGACTCTGAACCATAAATTGGATCTGGTGATGGTTAAGAAATGTAGGTCTCAGTATGTTAACATCTCAATGTATACTCAGTACACACTACTCCATTGTGCTTCATAAATTACAATATAATTAAAATACAGAAGAAGAAACTTGAATAAAGATAAACAATAATGTTAATAAGTGTCTACTATAGTCTAGCACTTATTACACTTTCCACGTAGAATATTTCTTTTCCCATTTGCAGTAAATTTCCTGACTCTTTGCACACTATTAGCAATTTGACATTTTGCACAAAGAAGTCAATCTTACTTTCCTTAACATCCAATGAAACACATAATTTCCTGACAAACTCACAGTGGGATTCACACACACAAAGCAATCAAGCAGTTTTTTCTCAGAGAAATGCTAAAATTAAAAGAGGAGAACTAACATCATTACATGTGATCTAGGTAATATAATTATAGCATAAGACCACCAACATTAATTCACTAAATTTTATGTTTTGTTGACCATGCATCTCAATACTTCCATGGAAAGAAAACCAAGTTGACGCACTATTTATCCTCAGTTTATTTCGTCAGTCAACCTCTACATGTTTCGGGCATATTTGTAGCCCTTCATCAGGGGGTATACTATATATACACAACAAGTGGTACATATTGTGCTCTTTAGTTCACTGTCTGTTGGTTCCATCCCAACTGGGCCAACAGACATTCAACTAAAAAGCACAATATGTACCTATTGTTATATATATATATATATATCTTGAGGATCAAGGAACAGGAAACATGCCTAACCCTTCAGGAACATGATGATGATGATGATATATATAATACACACACACATATATATATATATATATATATATATATATATATAGTATACCTCCTGTTTATGGGCTACAAATATGCCTGAAATATGTTGAGGATGAATGACAAAATAAACTGAGGATCAATAGTGCATCAAGTTGGTTTTCATTGCATGAATTAATTCACTAATTTATTTGTTGTTAGCATGCATCTGATCTTTTTCACTACAATCACCTTTACTTTCCCAACACATTGATTTGCAAATCAGCTTCTAGCATAAAAATGCAGTTCTTGTATGGTGATCATTTAACAGTTCAACTAAGTGGCAATAGTAATAGTAACAGTAATAGTCATAACTACAATAATAGCAACAACAATAACGTTAACAATAATTCAGCTCTTTTGAAATTCAAACTTTCTTCCATTCTCCATTTTACCAACATCAAACTTCCATAATGGACTTAATATGTTTCTAACAGGACATTGCATACATAAGGAAAATTAAATTTAATATTATCATGTGACCAGAATACATGTTAGTAATATCAATAACATGAATGTGAAATACACTGCCAATTTCCTTTCTCAGCAGCTGGTGTAAAACTTAAAGCTCTATATTGTGTTTAAAACTTATGAGTTGCATTATAAAATTTCTCTCTGTGTTTTCTCCCTTACATGTTGTACAAAATCTTGCTGCATAATATGTAATGTTTTTAACTGTAAAATTAAAACTAGCTACACTACACAACCTCTGCCAAATGCAAAACTAATCTCCATTTGTTAAAATCTGGGGAAGACGACAGCAATAAATGGTGGTATTTCAGCTGGCAATACATTGTTGAACTATGTCAAAAAAATTACTCTAAGCTGTCTTTCCAGAACTTCTCAGTTCATAGTGTACATTTCCTGTGACATCATGATTTAGTGTTGAAGGAAGAGTTATCTGTGGAAACTATAGAAAGAAATTGCAACTGTAAAATTTTCCCATTGAATATTTAATAGACAGCCCACCAGTTGTGTGCAATATATGACTCAAGAATAACGTGACAATCAATTTTAGAAGTTTTGGATGTAGTAATATAAAGTGTAAGTATCATCTAAAAGTTTTAAATTAACATATGAAATACAAGTATGTTATACAGAGGAACAAAATGTAAAAGAATGCATATTTTTACACACAGTACAGGCTTTCTTGCAAATCACTATCACAGGGAAAGCACTGGCAATGGCTTATCAGCAAACTTTTGATGATGATGATTTACAAGTATAAAGTAATACACATTGAAAGGCGCAGAAAACAAACAAACATGCCATGCACTAATTTTTAGTTTCTATATTTTTGCCTATACTTATCCAGTCTAAATGTGGCACATAGCATATATATGGGTGACGCCATGTCAGATCTCTCAGAAACACAATGAAAATTGACTTTGTATTTTAAATGATTAATGAACATGCACTGACGAATCATTATGAGAAATAAAACCAACAAGTGCGTATACAGATGTGTAAATTTATTGTATTATTAACAGTACATCCTCCTACATGTTTTGGCCATTTATTGTGGCCATCTTCAGGGAGGCATTCATTAAAGGATGAATTACATAGAACATCAGAGCAATTTACAAATATATTTATATTTTATATTTGTAAATTGTTAAGCTGTTCTATGTAATACATCCTTCAAAGAACACCTCCCTGAAGATGGCCACAGTAGGTGGCTGAAACATGCAGGAGGCTATGCTGTTTAAAATACAATAAATTTACACACTTGTATATGCAATTGTTGGTTTTATTGCTCATAATGACCCTATAGTGTTATATTTTTTCTTGAAGTTAGTATACTTATTAGACATCTGATGACACTAACATATATAAAGTTTGAGCCATCTAGGTGGATTACTTTTTGAGATATTGAATCTCAAATCGTCACAGTTGGGTCAAATTCTTGCTGCATGCATCTATGTCCAACACAGTATCTTCAAAACAGTGTAAGGTAGAACGCTAATTGACAGCTTCTTTCAAAGTTCAAATTGTGTGCTTTGCATTGTGGTTATGTATGTGTCACCTCACTTATAAACACAGATCTAAGATTAATATTTTGACTTTGGTTTACAACGTCCTAACCAACTCCAAAATGGGGGATGGGGGGATGGAGGTTGGGGGGATGGAATCAAGCTACTCCTTGTTTCCTGCCTTAGGGTACAGATGCACTGCAAGCATGTTGTTGGTTACTTGGGTATCAGGAACATAGCACAAATGCGTTATTAACCAACAACAAGCAACAGCTGTACTACTCCGCCCCCGTGCATTCCTTCCCTTAAAATAGGTTATAAAAACATCTCGTACCTGCTTTGCACAGGTTCTTAGTGTTGATACCACCTGGTTCAAAAAGAAACTTCAAAGGGAGAAAAAAAAATTGTATGGTAGTTTTTCCTCTGATGTTGGAGTTGAAAAACAGAATGAAAATTGAAATAAAAATGCAGCTACAAACTGCTACTTACATATGAAGCAATTAAATGTATGTAAACTGACGTAAAGTGCATAACATAGTATCATTATTATGGCAAGGTCTCCACCTTATACTGTTCCAGAAATATCACATTTGAAAGTGGCAGATGCAGAAGAATTTGACAGAATTAAGAAAAGTCTGACATTAAACATTTCATAAACATATCTGTCTAGAGGGCTCTAACTTCATGACAATTAATTTGTTCACATGACCAATGAGTGTAGAGGAAAAAATATCTTTTGTGCAATTTGGCATGGAATTGCCCATATGCAGAACTGAAAATGTTAATACTCAATTTCAGAGTGAATTATTGTTCATAAACTTAAAGTCTGTTCTGCCAAGAATCAATATTTTCATACAAAACAATTTATATGATCTGAGTAGTTTATCAACAATTTATATGATCTGGGTAGTTTATCAATCTGAAGAATGGTATTCTAAAACAATAATCATAGTTGTGGTCCCTTAGTTTACAGATAAACAACCTACAACCTCTTTATAAAATGGAAAGTGTAATATGTTATTTAAAAAAAAACTACTAGCAGATTTTATAAAGTCCTACATTAACACAAGTACTCTTGTTCCTATTATGTGAACAGGAAACAGCTGACTTGTGAACTTCACAAGGTATGTCAGCAATCATAAATATGGCACATTCAATTTAGGGCTTTTCATTGTAATTAACACAAGTTTATACTTCTTCATTTCATATCTGGTCACATTTGACTCTTTTTCATCTTAGGAAACTTATGTTTGATGCTTCACATACAACAATAAACTACAGAACTTCCTCACAGCGTATCCTCTTGGTGTGATGACGAAGGTGAACAGGTTGATGGTGTGCTGATAACTGTATGGTTTGTGGTTCCATCTCCAGTGAATTACTTTCAGAATGAATACTGACACTGCTGCTGCTGCCACCATTATTGCCTTCTGATGAAGAATAACTTTTGGTGCTGGAACTCCGATGAAAATTGTACCCAGACCGAGGTTGTGGTGGATGATCCATGTAACACAGTTCCTGTGTCTCCCTGTAGGCTCCTCCATGGTATGTGCCACTTTCCATGATGAGACCATTTCCAGTTCCTGACTGCTGGATGCTTGATGGAACTGTACTGTTTTCATACACAAGACCTGGATGTGTCAATGGACTCTTATTACAAACCATCTCACCCTTAATAGCAACATACGTGGCTGGTCCCTTCTTGCCATCCTGGTCATCTAGTAGGAAACCTACAGTTTTTGGTAACAATATAGTAATATCACTATCACTTTTGGTTAGCATGCCATTGTGCTGTCCATCCATTGCTTCCTCACTGGGGTCAGGATAAAGGTGATCAGGTGTCGACACAGTAAGACGCTGGTCATAGTGACAGGCATCAAGCTGCACGGGTGATGGAACAGTACCAGAAAGTACTCGTTTTGGTTCTTGTCGAGGGCTTTCAGGGGAATGTTCAGCAGTACATGCTCCAGACATGTATCCCTGATCAGAATGGTTGTGGCTTGTAGTATAATTTTCTGCCACTGCTGCTGCCTTTGATTCTGACATACCATCTGGTGGAGCTCTCATGAATTGCCATGAGGTGTCTTCCCCTTCCTTTGTAGTAAGTGACTGATGGCTACTACCAATCTGCTTCTGTTCATGCTGTGACACTCTGCATCTCATACTGCCTCCTCGCTTTAAATCTGAAGTGTTTCCATCAATCTCTGAAGTCTCAGGTATATCTGGGTCACAACAAACATGTTGAATGTGCATGCTCTGGGTCCGAGACAGAGGTAAGGTTGAAGTTCGTCCTTCCAATTTTTGTCTTAACTCACTTGTCAAAGGATTTGGCAAGGGGTTGGTATGATCACAGCTTCTATCAATCATGTCTTGTTGCTGGATTTCTCCTTTTTCTGCCTCCTGTTGTGAATTAAAATCTCTATTTTGTTTGTAATCAGGAACATGTGCAGATCCAAAAAAGTTTCTAAATCTCGATTTGGAGTACCCATTGTCATGTGTCTTATGATAGGAATCATGTTGGAAGACACGACTCCACATGGAACTGTGTCCTGATCCACTGCTATTGCTCATACAGCTGATTGATTCTGGCAGACTCGTCTTGCGATTCAATGTTGCACGTGTAGAGCGGTGTCTAGAGTGCACATGACTCTGGCTCTGAGATGTGAGGTGGTCCAACCCTTGAAGTTGTGACTGTGAATGCGTACTTGATGAAACAGTGTGTCTAGAGTGTGAGTTCCCAGATGAAGAAGAAGGCAATACATGTCCTTGAGGACCACGGCGTTTCTTCAACTTGCCTGTATGCAGGAAAGCAAGCCATGCCATACGAGCTTCAGGATAGTGCACACAGCGAACAACAAAAATGAGGAAGCCTTGGAGTGAGTTGGCAATACAGAAGATGTACTGAAACACTAGTCTTGCTTCACCCACAGCAAGGGGTCCAAAGACCCAAGTGACACCCAGAAGAGTCATCACAGTGAATGCTCCACGTATCTACAACCAATTAAAAATCCAAAATTACTAATCTCTCTCTCTCACACACACACACACACACACACACACACACACACACACACACACGTGTGTGTGGGTATATCATATTGCAGAAGTAAGGAATCAGTGACACTTTCCCACACAGTATTAGAGGAACTGAAAATTTATTTGCATAAAAACCCTAATAGTTCCTGCACATCAGTAGCCATAACTGTGAGAACACCAATGCTCACTCCAGTTAACAATTTTCTGAATTATCAGAGAAGCTTGAAGTAATGTGAAAAGTAAGTCCTCCAGAACCTGCATTCAACAACTACAATGTCACAGAGATGGCCACATCACTTGTTGCAGAATACAGACTAAGAGAATGAAAATACCAAGTGTCCAATTGGTTATGACACCAAGCATTACTTGAGGTGGTTATAAATATTTTTAAGGTAATTACTGCACTAATATTCAGAACACAAGGACAGAGCAAAGCTTTTTGGAAGCACCACTTACAATACTGCACAATGACATACCCCAGAATGCCACCACCAAAATTCCCACCTCCTGGAAAATCTCAAACAGTCATTACCCACCAGTGGAATGTTTTATAATATTCTTTTAGTACTGGTAACATAATCTCAAAATACATGGATTCATAAACCTGACTATGTGTTAGCACACAACAATTAGTTGTTGTTTGATTCTTGTTGGTTTATTTAATATAACAAGCATTGGAGAAAATATGTGTAAAGTAAGACTGAGCAAATATATATGTCTGAGCCAAAAGCAGGGTTGTCTTAGCAAGAGAAATGTACAGTAAAATTTCCCTTCATTAACAGTGTGCTAATCAGCTCCCTGGGTTATCAAAATTCTTATATAAAAAGTGGTAATGATCTTACTAATTAATTTAATAAAAGTAACATTATTATAACAGATATTTAAAATATTTTTACCCATTGTGTATCTGTAACTGATATACCACCATCACACTCAGCAAACACAAATGATAATTTTTGACTCTATGCTGCAATTTTGTTACATCTAACTTCTTAAATTTTCCCTCTAAATTAACAAAACATTTGATTAACTGCCCTACCTACCACTTAACCTTATTTATGTTCAGTAGAAGTCCACTGAATTAAAGTATTTCTCTTGATGCAGTGAGATTTAGAGTAACAGTTGATAAGTGTTTCATGTGTTACATTGCTTAATACTTATAACATGCCAGAAGATGTTCCTTCATGAAGGTCATAGTGCCATTGTAGTTGGGTGAAGAAACTACAGATGAAGAGATTTATACATACTGATTTATAAGGATACAGATACACAAAGCAGAAGAGACTGAAACAATAACACCACAACTAACTCCATGGATTCTTATAATAAAAGCCATTGAGTTTTATTTTGGTAAAGAACTCTACATGTTTCAGACAGATTTAGTGTCCATCATCAGGAGACTTAACACTGTATTCACAGCAATAAGTATTTGTCATACTAGTTATGTTGACTGTCTGCTAGCAAGGTCATCCTGAGCTCGCTAGCAGAGTCAACATAACTAACATGACAAATACCTATTGCTGTGAATACAGTGTTAAGACTCCTGATGATGGACAGTAAATCTGTCCAAAACATGGAGAGTTCTTTACCAAAATAAAGTTGAGAAATAGTCCATCACATTGGCTTTTATTGTAAGACTATTTCATGATGCACGGTTGTCTGAATGTCCAATTCTAACTCCATGGAGTAGAGTTTAATCATACTTGAGAAGATAACACTCACTCAGATACTCTATGAAACCTAAGATTTGTCATCCAGTACATTCCCTCCAACTCTGTTTCTTTAAGATCAACCTTACTTGCAGTGACCCTCAACATCTAATTTCCAACCTCATGATCAAATTCCATTGCATAATTCATTCCAAATAATCTAAGTCCAAGGCTCTGTGTGATATTTTGTAGCATGCTGGTACTTTATGATGAGGAGTTGTTAGCCCAGGCAAACTCACTAGCCAGAAGACAATCCTGACAGCTATCCCTGGATGCTTCTTCTACTACCATTCATACCTAAAGGTAATCTCCCCCACCAGAAAATTGAGGATGTGTTATGCCATGGCAGACAATAGATCCACTTAATATCAATTCAATGCAAAGACAGTGTGAGATACAAACATAACAAGTATCTGAGTTCTTTCAGGATGTGCAGTGTTGGTTTATAGTTTTTTACCGTTTTGGAACACTGCATTTTTCCTACCTTCAAAAGTAAGGTAGTTCAAGAAGAACCCTTCTTGGAAGAGACTGATAATTTGTCTCAAGAGGTCAGTAAAAAGCTACCAACCATTGCTATGCAGCACCACAGAAGATCAAAGATCTCCATTAAACCATGGCAGAAGACTAAAATCTTCCCACATGGTAATAAATAAAAATTTTAATAAACAGGTTGTACTAGAAGATTTATGAGATTTTAGTGAATGTTATATTGCAGGGGTGAGAGTACTGTATAAATACATTAGCCTATATAAAATTTAATTTAATTTCATTCATTCATTTATGTAGTATTCCAGAGATCCATTAGAGCGGATATAGAACTTGTCATTCCAGGTGACATTTCTGTTCTACAGCGTGCCAAGCCACAGCAACATAGGCACATAAAATTTAGTATTTAGATCATTTGACAAGTTCTTTCTTACTGTAATATCTGCATTACAGCAGTCTCATGGGCTGCAACAGTGTGATGTCTTATTTCAAGCATATAATTACAGAGATGGCAAATGTGTAGAATCTTAAATTGTCCATAATTGGCTGCAAGGTCATCCTGCAAATCACAGCATATGAAATTTCACTAGCCTCATTATGCTGGCTGACAATGTAAGAGTAAGAAGAAAACCTTTTTTCTGCTCCCCTTCCCCTTCCCCTTCTCCTCCTCCTCATCATCCTCCTCCTCCTCCTCCTCCTCATAATCATCATCACCATCATCATCATCATCATCATCATCATCTTCATGTATATGACTCATGCCTATTCCCACTTCATAGCCTTCTGTCAACTGCTCTACCTATATCTCTAACTACCATTACAGTGTAAATTGTGGTAATTTAGCCATTTTATTTTACAGTTATCTTTTTAGTACAGCAAAATTCTGTTCATTCAGCTCAAATGGGACTGGACAGGTACCAGATTATCACTTATTCTCGATTGTCAGACAGTACCTACAATTACCTAAATTCTTACAGGTAATTTTTTTGTTAATGATTCTATATTTGGACTGTACAATTAAGGTGTACTCCATTTGGCTATCTCCTTTATCTGGGGTTCAGGGTAATGAGGGTCTCTGAGTCCTCATAATGAAGCAGTCGATGGAGTAGGAAACAGGGAGTCATGAGTTACCACACAGCTGATGTACAGACACTCTTCGTGGCCTTTCTGAACATGTCCCTGAGAGCTGCCTGTTTCAATGATGAAATTTTCTTTCTGGCTAAGAGCAAAAACTTTCAGTCTTGGGTTTACTTTCCTCGGGTACTGGATTATTAGGATTTCCAAATAATAAGACATCAGATTAATGGAATTTTTCTATACTTACAGAATACATATTTAATCCTTTCCAGACATCTTCACTTCTAGTTCACACAATTTGGTGTATCTTTGACAATGTTCGAAAATATCATTCCTATTACTACTATTGTCACTATTATTATTCCAAGTTTTATTTCCTTTCAAAAGTCATGTTTATTTCACGTTTACCAGTTACAGAAAACTGAGCATCCTATTTTAACTGATATGTGAAAGCATGTTCAATCTTTCAAATTAGAAACGAAAAGGTAAGAAATGAAAAGACAGCTGCTATACTCATACTGCTCAGGGAGAACCCAACGAACACTGTTGCTAGGATATTGGGAAAACAAAGGATAATATGTGCAGATTCTTCTGCTTGGACACACTTCTGCTCTAAATTATGCTGTGTTTAACATTAAGGGGAGGGCAAAGGCATATTTTCACAATGTTAATTTTCTACAATTAAGACAATTTTTTCAAGGCATCCAAAAGCCCTACAGTTTTGAAACATGTTGTACCAGCACCATTCATGCTGCATCTAAATTTCATACACCTAACAATGTGAAGACACAGCTTATAAGCCTTCCATTAAAACTCATTTCAGCTTTCCTGAATGTGCATTTGTTGACATTAACTAAAACCTACCAGCAAATATAAACTATGGTCTGACTCTGATTATGTTAAAAACAGCTAGTCTTCTGCTATCAATGTGATTGCAGCATGATAGTTCACCACCACACAATGGTGTAGATAACTGGTCAGAGGCCCCCCCATAATTATTAGTGACATTACTCCCAGATGTTTTAATAGGGATCCAGAATATTGCCTTCTGTCAGAGACACAAAATGCAGGCTGGAAGAACATATAATACACTTCAGTATCTTCCTCATTTAGAGTCTCCATGCACTGCAAGGTCTGCTGGGGCTTTATATATATATATATATATACCACTGTCCCCACATGAAGGTCATGTCCCTGATATTTCCAGAGGAAAACAGCCAATGGTAGTGGGTGGAAGTGACAAACAACAGTTGTCAGTTAAAACAAAGACCTGTACATAAGAAAGCAGAGCTATAATATTCTGGTAGCATTTCTGTGTAAGAGTGCAGATTTATATTACTAAAACACAAATGCTGCAAGTTGCCTCACCTGAGCTACAGTTATAGTTGGAGTGTCACAATTTATTGCAACTTTGCCAGTGGCATGGCTGTGGCGTCTCTGAAACAGAACTCTGTTCACAAGGACAAACACAATTAAATTAACAGTTAAGATGAGACATGATGGTCCCATAAATGTAACATAATAGAGAACTGGTTCTGAGGGCGACACCACGCAATAGTCTTGATCTGCTGCACTGTAGTACTGCAGGTCATAAATGGCTGTGCCTCCCACAATGAGAAGAGGTAATCCTGAAATGGAAACACTGCAGTCAGTTACTTCTCACCAAGCCCTGAATATGGTACAAGCACTACAGAATAACCGGTGTATAATGAAAAATTTGAGTATGTCTGTTGACAGGGAAAGTGGAGCTAATATTAGACCAGAGAAGGAAGGGACAGAGATTCTTCCCCATCCAGCAGTCTGGCAGCTATTGCTCCCCTTCTCTGCCTTCCACTACTCTCATTTTTTGTCACTTGTCCTGTCATTTATGTAATTCAAATTCTGTAAGTTCTCAGTTTGCTATTGGTGTTGATGGAAAGAAAGTATGTAATGAAGGAAGGGTGAGAGGGAATGTGACTCTCTCACATCCACCTCCACATCCTATTCCTATTCCTATTCCTGTCCTCTCTTCTCCTCTCTTTTCCTTTCCTTTCTTTTCACCTCCTTTCCTTTCATCTCCTTTCCTTTCGTCTCCTTTCCTTTCCTCTCCTTTCCTCTCCTCCTCTCTCCTCTCTTCTTTCTTTCTTTACATATTTATTTCTTTCTTCCCTTCTTTCTTTCTTTCTTTCTTTCTTTCTTTCTTTCTTTCTTTCTTTCTTTCTCTGATAAAAATTTAGTGACAGCATATGTAATATTTTATTACACATAAACACATGTATAATATTTAATATTTTTACATAATACAAGTCGACAGGGTAGCTCAGTCGGTGTAGCGACTGACTACAGGCTGGACGGCCCGGGATCGAATCCCGGTGGGGACGAGATTTTCTGCCCGTCCCAACCGGCCCTGGGGCCCACCCAGCCTCCTGTAAAATGGGTACCGGGTCTTTCCTGGGGGTAAAGTGTGGCCGGGGCATGCTGCTGACCACTCACCCCCTTCTAGTGCCGCAGTCATGGAAGAGTAGAGCTATACCTCTACCCACCCTTGGGCCACACCGGGCCTGTAACGGGATCACTTTACCTCTTTACATAATACAAGGTACATTAAATTTACAGCAGTCTAAGAAAGCAGCAAAATAAGTGTTAACGAAGTAATTCAAAACCTGAGTCAGTGGTTATTTGTAAAGGTATGGCATAATATGGCTCTAATTCATATCTTCAATTATTTAATAAACAATACATGAAAGATGTGATCTTGCATGATTATTTCATCTCAGTGGATAGTGGAGATATGTGTTACACAATCTACACAAACTTTTCTTCATTCGTTATTATGACAACAGATATGAATATTTTATATAAAACTAGCACTTTTCTGCATCATGCAACAGATAAATTTGGATGTGACACACATAGCAAATAAATGATTAACAATTAATTCTTTAAAAAACGTAAAATTTACAGTGCATTTTATGTGTTCCTGCACATATAAGCTTCAGCTTTTCATTTCTAGCACCCCAACATCCTGCATTATAACTGATCATTCAAGTACATATGCACATGTATGGGCATACAGCACCTATTATTGGACCACATAATGAAATAATTACAAATATCTTGTACCATCCTATCATGCTTTTCCCTCTCATATGGGATATATTCAATAATTATGTGCAACACAACATACCAGTGCATATTTCTGTCATTAATTATGTTCTACTTTATGGCATGGTGTTGTACTTCAGACTGTATCGTGTCACTGCCATGATGATTAGTGAGTGATGAATTCTGGACAATTTGGAAGAAACCATTTATGACCTAACTAAGGTTCTTTCCTGGCACTTGTCTGGAGGGACAATAGAAAACTATTTAAATCCTCAGTAAGGATGGCTGGTTTTCCAGCCAATATTTGGAACAGGCACCTTCTGAATACAAGCCTTGAGAGTTAGCACTAAACAAAACTGTGTTACAATTGTGTTGTTATCACACAATTAATGGGAAGTCACAATAAGGGAATTTAGTTTGACTTACAGGGAGGCACTATTAGATTCATCATGATTGACTTTGTTTTCTGGTAACTTGGTGCACTTCTGTTATCTGTACTTCGTGTAATGGCATAATTGTTATGAGAGGAAAAGAATTATGAAACTTGTTGTCAAACACTTACTGTATACAACAATTGTGGACAGTTTTAATTTTTTTGTTTCTGCAATTCCTTAAGATTTTTTGGACCATCATTTGGTTTTTATACTTCATGATGCTCTTTGTACATAGCCTATATCAGTACTGCTGTTCCATTGCCACTTGATACTCTACAAAGAACACAAAGGACCAGAAACTGGATGTTCGCATCATCAGGTGAAATGGTCCAGTGAATAAGTGTGGTTGTCTCTAAGAGACCCAGATGTGTATGTGCCTTGCCACCTCTTGACCTAAGGGTGAACATAGATCCAGTTTGCAAATCACTATGTTTTGTTTTAAATACCAGATAAGTAGTAGTCCTACAAGCAATATACCAGCATCAGATACATACCCCAAGCAGCAAGCATTCTCTTGCACATAAACTTGGTTTCTGAAGTGGCAAACACTCTGATGAGGAGTTGGTACATGTTGATTGCCTCGACCAACATCCACATAAGAGATGTAAGAACGAGGTAATGCATGAGCACAGCAACAGCAGTGCACACATCCATAACCACCATCAAACTTCTGTCCATATACTCTTGAACTGCCACCAGTATGAATGCCAAATTCATCAGGAGCAATGATATGCAAAGATTCAAAAGAATCTTACCTGATCGATCACGGTTCAGACATCTGCAACAAATCATAAGCCTCCTGTAAGTAATGAATCAGTACTGCCAGTTTGTACCAAACACCTTACATCAAATCCTGAGTGTAATTATAAATTAGATCACATAATGAATGGATGACTGGGGAACAAGTTTTAAATTATCAGAAGAGGTAAATATTTTTCTCTTCTTCGGCATCAGACTAATTCTGGAACCCAGCCAATCTCCCAGCCAAAAGCCACCAAAGGTCCCTTGACCAGGAGCAAATGATCAGGGCATGAAGCTGTCCACTCACTTCCATCTACAGGAGTTACACACATTATGATTTTGTTATCATGACCTGGTGTTTAATATAGTACTGAGCAAGTTTATCTTTCCCTAATCAGATGAACTCTCCTTAGTGCATTAATTATTAAAATACCTAGAATAAGTGAGACTAATCCTCTCATGGACCAACAGTTTTCACTGTTTATCTCTTCTAACTAACAAGATTACAGTCTTCTGAGATGTTACATTATGTATGTGGTATGGTGTGGGGATCTGACAACATCTATCTTCAGTGAAGACTGAAGATGAGGCAGTGTTTCTTTGCAATGATAACCAACTGGACTACAACACATATCATCCATCCCATTAGACAGTAGTCTATTACTCACTGCCATAAGAACTTCAATTCTCATAGTAGTAATCATTTTTGAGTGTACTAATCCTAAAATGTTACAGAAAAATACAGCAATAAGTATGAAGAACATTAAACAAATATCCTCTCTTTTGAAAGAACAAGAAAATATGCAATAGCATATGAAGAAAGATTACAGATGTGTCACAATATTTCATTCCCATGGAAAAGAATAAATTTTGCATAAACACACAGTGTGTTGGAAAATAATGAAATGATTTTAGTCACATTCTAGGACTACAGCCAGTAAGCATGTACATGTTCATACAAGACACTGACTTTCCATCCTTAAAATGCAAACAAGAACATTTAATTAGCTGTATTAATTTAAAGTTATGTGACTTGAAAGGACATGTCAATGTCCTTGGTCATAATGGGGCAGTGTTACACTACTAAAATTTGTGTGCAGATTGGACAAAGTGCCAGTGAGGCAATGAATGTGTTAAGAAACTGCTTATTATGATGAATGTTTATCCTGAGCACAAGTTTATTGTTGGTATTCTTGACTTCAAGCAGTTCCACAAGACTCTGATGCTGAACCAAGAAGAAGCACAATGCTTGTTGCAAGAGCACCAGAAATGGTTAATTGTGTCTGTCACTTGATTTCTGAAGACAGTTGTTTGACTTTCCAAATGCTGGCAAGTAAGTATGATGTTGGAAAAGATGCAACAAGGGCCACTGGAACAGACAGTTTAGTTACAAGACAAATGTGTGCTCGTTTTGTGCCATTATCATTGATGGGAACTGGAAGAAAACAGAGAATGGATGTGTACTGAACTCTTCTGGAAATGACTGATATTAAATTCTTGTTGTTAGGTTTGATAATTATTGAGAATAAGTTGTGCTGTTCTGAATACCACTCAGTGGCATTCAGTGCTCTCTGTCTGTGGGGAAGGGAATAAAAACGTTCAAATAAACTGAAACTCGAAACAGTGTTAATAGTTTCTGTCCATTTAAGTAATAATTAAAAAAAAAATGTTCCAGTAGGAAGATCTAGCAATGCCCAGTTTTATTTGGAAGTGACAAACAACTGTTGAAAAAATGTGACAGGTAGGATCACACTTCCATGAAAACACCTAGTTGTTGTTGCAGCAGAATACTCTTGCACAGCCCAAGTTAATTGTTTGAATATTTCTTATGCAAAAATGGGGTAACTGAGATCAAGCCCTTCCCATTTTACTTTGGCTGATATTTTTCTCTCTCTAAATTTAAAAATAAAACTGAAAGGGAAGCAATTTTATTGTATTTTGGAGGAATTTGAAAATGCCTTAACCAATTAAAGAAAGATGTAACAAATGCATAGAGACTGAAGGGGACCATTCTGAATAATTCTCACAATAAATTATTTTTCTGGTTTATTTTAAGAATTATATCTCATTACTCTTCAGATGTCTGTGTATTTCCTAATGTATTGCTGGCCTTTAACAGAACTTCTTCATGGCACAAATGTGTGAAAATGTTGGGTGTTTTGGTGCTTAAAGTGTATATGATATTACAAAAACACAGACATTCCCAGACTTATCCAACAGTTATTTTCTGTAAAGTCCAGCAAAAATCACATTTTGTGCAAGATGGAATTTACAAATTTGGTCAACTGCAATTGAAATTCAAACCTGAACACAAATGAACCTGACTGGCAGCAACATGACTGCCCTGTCGCCTGTGTTATAGCTCAGCAGTATTCTTCCACCATCTTTGCCTCATTGTGCTTTCCATTCCACAAAGAAATGTTTGACAAGCATTTAAAAAAAGTCTTTTTTAAACTTTTTGTAAGTCTGAACTCACATAACTTGAAACTGCATAATTTAGGGAGTGTCTGATAATGAAATAAGATACAAAGTGTTATGATTAGATCAACAACAGTGAGCACAGTCAATTTTACAGCAACTCACCTGAACATTGAATAAGTAAGAATTGTCAGGAACAGACCAACAATACTGCACAATGATCCAATGTAACTGATGATACTTAAGACCTGTTTGTGTACACCTGGTATTGGGATGTCTGCATTGGGATCAAGAAGCACTGAGAATGCTGTCAAGTGTGTTGACTCACACTGGATCGACTCCATGCTCTGGTTTGTTGATATTCCATCATCCATCCATTCCTGGCCTAAAAAGTAATCAGCACAATATGCACACTGGATAAGCTAGATGGGACTCAGTTGCACAAAATTTCAGGATTGTGTCACAATGTATGCTAGAATCTTGAGCTTCTGGGTTGCTGTGTGGGATCAGCTGGCTAAAATTCACTGGAGTTTCAGGATGTTTTGTTGGTCCAATCATCCGTTTATCAGAAGAATGGCCAGATAAAATGGTTTGGATAAGTACATAGATTAATGTATGGCAGATACCAGTTGTTCAGAGATGTGAGCACTCCAAACAAGTGACTGGAGTGCGAAAGTTACCGGGGCGAGGGGGTGGGGGCGGGGGTGGGGGCAGGGAAAGTAAGAGTGTGGGAAATTCTTTGAAGTTAGCAGACTACTACAATTTTGTGGTACATCAGTCTAATTACTGCAAGGGAGATGAAGAGAGGTTTCCACAATCAACATCTTTGAACAACTAAACTCCTCCTGTGCCTAAATCTGTATATTCATGCAAAACATTTGTAGCAGCCATTTTTATGAAACCGAGATGACAGTACTGGCAAGGCATCTCAAAATTCTAGAAAATTGTAACCAGTTATACCATACAACAACCAAGAAATGCCAGATTTGGAACTCAGTTGTGTTTCACTTCTTGTTTACTTTTGTGATAGTAGACACTGCAAATATATTCAGAGGCTAGCGTTATTTTGTGCAAGCTGGATGACACTCTGTTGTGCTAAAACTGTATCTCAGACAGACTACAAGAGCACTACTTATGTCCTTTATGTCTATTTTGCATAATAATTATGTTACCATAATTTACAATCTCCTTGTGAATTGTATAGACTGTGTAGGACTAGTATCAACCCTTCCAAGCACAGTAGTTACTAAATACCCCACTAGCTGTAACAATAAAGATCTCTATATTTTACCCTGTTTTGTGTGACCCTCAAAACAAAGAGCATTAAAAAATTGTACTTCTCATAGATACTTCTTAAGTGTCTTAGTTTAAAGTGTGCTTTAAAGGGTTACCAGGCAGTGATTGGTATTAGCTCTTTCTAACAGGCCCATCTGAGAACTTGCATCTCCACTTTTCTATAAAGGATGTGAACAGATCTAGCACTTGAAACGTGTTCTGTCCAGGACAGCAGACAATGAATAAAGTTCAGAAAATCAGTAAACCTAATCATAAATGTAGACATCACACACAACTCCAGAACATAAGATATTCATTAAAATATTACCTACTCTGAAAGACAGTAAACACTTAGTTTAGTAACACCTGCTCTCTTAAATAACACAACTATATATGCACCTTGTTTCATAATAGGCCCATTTTTTGGGAGTACAATTCCAGCACACAATAAATAAGGGCTCAGTATTTACAACCAATGGTGAACCTTAGCTTTTACCTCAGTTTCATGTCAGAAGCATTTTCCTTTTAAGTGTTTCTTCATGGGTGCAAAAAAACGGAAATTGCTAGGTCCAAGGTGAAAACTGAAATGTGTAAAGACAGGACATTTCCAGCTTTCTGCTGGGAAGTTGTTTGTGATGGCATCTTGCAACACACAGAACAGTCTCCTTTTTCAGTTCCTTGACCATGGACTTGTGCAGTGTATAAGTAATGATGTTCCACAACACAAAGTTCAGCCCTAATTTATTCTCAGCAGGAATCAAACAGGGGTCATTGTTGGGACAAGTGTATCTTAACCTTTTGGTGCCGGAATTATTTTTTTTAAATTTTAGCACATTCTGTATATAAAATGTGAATAAAACAGGAATCAAATCCGTTAGAATTATGAAACAAACTGCATTTTGAAGAGGAAAAAACGGAGAGTATACACCATGTTTCAAATATTCAGTACCTATATTTGTTGAATAAATATATAAAATGCAACATTTAGAGGTTAGCGGTGCGGTACGACCACTATAGTCATCGTTAGGTGCCAAAAGGTTAATCGCTCTGTGCATTACATGGGGAAAAAATTAAGTTTCTCATTATTTTACTATATAACACACAACAAATACACATAAGTAAGAACATCTGGCTTACTGGCAATGCTGTTTTATTCCTCACTTCCTAAATGGTTACCAACAGTCACACTTACTACCACCTCAAACAAGTATAATTTTGATGAATAATTTTACATAAATGATATCAGCAGGTACAATGTATTTGTGTTACTGGTTATATACAGTTCTGCTGGTGAAACTTAAATACTATATTCTGAATGCTCTCTTACAGAGTCTTCAATGGAAAGATTATTACTATAGAAATTATCCTTTAACCTGCCTCATAAGCAAAAAAATTGCACAGGCTCACATTTGGTGATTCTTAAGTCCACAATCCCCTGCTTATTATTATGTCACAAAAAATTCTCTCTAATGAATGCATGGGATTCTGAACTGTTGCACTGTCTTGCTGAAAATGACATCAATTCCCTCATAATGACAGAAGTTTTCATAGTGAGGGAAGAAACAACTTCTGCAATATGCAACACTGGATCGAGCTGTTGAGCGAGCTTGGTTTTATATGTTAAGTGAGTTGACAGAAAATGACTAGCAAAAGCTGTCGGATAGGATATTTTCCCTACATCTGCACACATACATGAAGAATTGGACATGTTTTACCTAGATTGGGTAATTTACAACACAAAGAGCTACTTTATAATGTGCTGGTTTTATATGTAAAATTGAAACTTACTTTCCATATTCCAATAAACACATATTTGCTTTTCATTTCCATTTGTGTTGTGGAAAGTATATACCAGCAGGTCTGTCAAATTGCGGATGGTCAAGTTGGAGAGGGCAGCTGAAATTACTGGCTGTTTCGTACTTGAACCCATGAGAGAACTTGAAGAGCAGTTGCTTGGTCGAAAGAACTTGCTATTTTTGTATGATATAAACTGGACTCTAACATTACGTGACATCCTTAAGGCTCTTTCAAGTGCCTCTCTTGGTACAGTGATGATGATTTCCTATGGCAAAGAAACATTCAAATACCACATGACAGCATCATACATTTATATAATGGAAATTAATAAAAATTTGTTACAATCAATAACATAATGCAAATCACTAGTGTGGCAGTAGTACCCATATGGATATATGACAGTATGTACAGCTGTAACTATGTTTTAGGATTAGCATACCTGAGTCACATCACAAATTTAACAGTTTAAGGAGTTGTAACCATGTATTAGGATTAGCATCCATAAGTCATAAGTCAAATCACCAATGCAACAGTTTATGGAGCTGTACCTAAATTTCAGGATTAGCATACCTGAGTACGTAAAACATTTAACAGTTTATAAAGCTATGTTTTAGGATTAGCGTACCTGAGTCACATCACCAATGTCACTGAGAATGCTTGAGCCAAGGTTTCTGATTCCTAGTGGTGGATATGACAGTCCATCTGCAAAACCTGTAAATGTGGTGGGATAGAACTCCGTTGTTTCCAGTGCCAAGTTATCAGAATCAATTGTAATTGTCCCATTAGAAGGCAGTATGGCTGTAGATGCATATAAATCAACAACCTGGATCAAATCCTTTGTTATACTTCCATATTTGTCTGCTTCTTCAAGTACTGCATCATCAACAGCCATCAGATTGCTTAACACAGAAAACATACTCTGTGCTATCTGGAAATAATATGGATATATAAGATCTGAGGTTACTATCGTAGTGCAACTTTTGATGTGGTCTTGTGGATCACAATACCCTGGAGTTAGAGACAGCAAACTCCCCAACAATAGTCATCACACATAAGAATACATGGTGTTATAACTCTCAAGACCACAATTTCAAATTAGAAGTTCACACATTTCAATTCTGGCACTATGAGCTATATAAGTGTGAAGGTAATGGTACCTGTGTGGCTGCTCTGGGAGATTATTACTCTTAACTATCAGGTTGGGTTTAAAAGCTAAGGATTTCAATAAGCAGTTGCTGGTCTTTGCTGTGGTTAAATCTGGTGTTGAGAGGATTGTAAAGGGAATGCATTGCTTTGAGCTGTAACTGCACCTCTGATGCTTGTCAGCTGGAAATATTTTACAAGGACAGCAAAACAGTCAGAGAAGAGGTACCAAAATCACTAAATTTCCATTTAAAAGGTACACAGTACCCTACACTGTATTCTTGTGAGAGGGACTAAGACATTTTACCACCATTTTTATTTAATATAATTATTCTGTACATTTCCCCTAATGTGGACGTCTGTTTCAAATCCAATAAACAGCATACTGACAAAACTACATGGCAGTTCCCAATATATCTGTGTCACCTGTACTATGTGTTTTGTATGAGTGTCATATATTTTACTTCATTTTTTTGGACACTAAACATTTACAGTTAGCAGATTCTGTGATAAATAACAATTCTAGACAAAATGACGAAGAATTCCACACAAGAGACTGCAACACAGTTTCCAAGTGTGAACAGGGCATAATTCTCAACCATGGCTGTAGAAATGGCACAACTTTAACTATCACACATATATCTAGATTTTAAATACTTTCTTAAACTCCATAATATTCTTTTGAATTTAACTTTCTGTGTCATACTTTGAAGAAAGCATACCATAGTGTAACAAAACACATGTACATTGTAAAAATAGATGGAATTACTTGAGGAGGTAAAGAAGTTGCCTTGCACTCTCCAATACACTTGGGTTCCTTACAGGTGCTCAGTGGTTTACAAGTTTTGAATACTTCTACTAATAACTCCTCTTATTGTAGAACGTATCATCTGAGAGAAATCAACTATGAATAAGAACTGCACCCTCGCTATGTAATAACCCAAAAGAGCGCAGTTCTCAGCTACTTTGCAGCTGAAGCCTGAAATCACACAACTATGGAAAAGGCAGATGAGTGTAGCAGCATGGGGAGACTTATTAACAACACAATGCTACTGATGTCAGACCACATGTGAACAACAAAAGTAATATTTGTTCTGTTCTTAAGTTTGTGTGTGAATACGTAGCAGCCTAAACAGTTCTGACATTGCTATATGCACACACAGTCTTGAAATCAGAAGTATCTAAGTCAGTTTGTAGTGTCCAGTGTCCTTGAAGTAAAAAAATACAGTCCAAGATTCATTCCCATATGCTGGAAACTTATGGAACTGAATATGGAAACTTCAGGTAAAATGCTATAGTGCTAATACTGGCATGTAACTGTTTAGTGCCAAATCACATAAACTGCACGAGAATACTGATACAGTTAACCCACTACTCAAATTTCATCCTTTAATATCAACTCAATCATTTGTAATATCCATAAATAAAAGATGCAAAATAAAAACCATTTACCATATAACATATTTCAACTTATTTTAAGTCATCATCAATAACACTCCATCATTATATGAACTAAAACTACAGGATTGCTTCCATTAATTCTTACAATTTATAAACTTTTGTTATCATTAAAATACAGTAAGAATTGTTTTAAAAATATGTATTATTGAGGAATTACTTACAGTTATTATATTAGATCTTATGCAGCTTGTTCACCCAAAATTAATAAGTTTTATAACGCAAAGGTGGAACAGAAAAAGTGCTATGTTCAGATATCAGTCATGAACAAGTCACAAGGATGGTCTCTTTCTTCCTCATTCTACCATTTCAGCTAGCATTTAAAATACAACACTTTCTATTTCACTTGTGACACTCCACACTCAAGCCTGTGTAAGGTAACATTATATTTGGGCATTTAATATGTTAACACATATTTTACCTTCCTATTATTCAGCGCATAAGTCAGTATGTTCCTTATCTGCATGCTGGCATTTATGAAAACCTCTGCATTAATCTGGGCTGGATCTTTAGTGAGTCGTTCCAGGTCTGAGCTCAATTTCTCAACATACGTTGACTGCTGGAAAAAAGCAAATAAGCAGAAACTTATTGTTTGCAACTTACTGGTTCATTAGCTGATGTTAAAGTAAAAATGTGCTTATGAGATCATAACATTGTCTGTCTCTGTCTTTGTCTCCAACTTTTGAACCCGTTGACATTTTTCACGCACCATGCTTGTATCAGTTTTTGGCTAGGCAGAATGCAGCTGCATTCTACCTATGCGATTAGATTGTAGTAATATCCATTTGGTATGCTGGAAGACGATGTCTTGTGCATCAAAATGCATTGGAGTAGCTAAATTAACTTAGAGAACTATGCATTGAATGGTTGGCAGAAAAACGGTTAATACAACAAAATAAAACAACAATAATAACAGTATAAAAACAGTGGACTAGAAATGTATGCAACATTAAGAATGCTTTATGAGTTCTGTTTATAAATGACTGTTGCTTTCTTCTATTTGAATGCAACAAATAACACATTAAGTATCTGCAAGTCCTGAGTTTAGTTGGACTTCACCATATGGTCCTAGAAATCTTCATAAATGGTAAAATTGTACTTTTAACCCTAAGAAACACAAATGGTATCTAAAAGTTCATGAGTACCTTTAAAATCTAAAACAGTTAAAAATGAAATTGATTCTAACCTCATCTCTACAAATGCTGTCATCCATTTTACTCCACTTCACAGAGCCATTTCTATGGATAACACAGCTTCTCACTGCAAAAGGTTGTCCTCCTTCATCAGTGCGAAGTTTCAATTCCTTTTCTCTGTCGTGATTATGAGCAATTATCTCATGAGCTTGCTTGTACTCAATGTCTTTGAGATAAGCATGTTGTTTGACTGGGTCTGTCTTAAGGCCCATAGATGAATGTTTCCCATGGTCTTCATATCCCACGTTTGGATTCTTGAATAGTCTTGCAGACTCCATACTTTCAGTTAGATCTGGGTATCTCAACTGGGAATAAATGTACAGAAGCCATGATCAAAGTTTTGTGTTGTGATCTTCTGGGTTATGATAATTATAATTTAATATATTCTGGTATGTGGTTACCAACATTGTGAAGGAATGCAATGCCTCCCACTTCAGGGTTGAGCTGAAGAATCATATGCATGTCACAATACTTATAGTACAATGCTTAGTTTTATAACTGTTCTAAAGAACAGTCTACCAACTTTAGAAAGCTAAGATTCTTAGTGTTTCAGAGATCATGGGAGAAACATGCCTTGTTTTTTGGCATATTGGTCAAGGGCTGATGAGTAACCTAAAAACATCACAGCCACAAGACAAAAGTGTATAAGTAAAACAACATGCACATGCACGCGTGTGAGCATGTGCACACATAAACACATATGCTAAGATTAAATATTTCTGGTGACTATTATTTTAGACACTGGCCATTGTCTTGGGTTCCTTGAAACACAGAAGTCCTGGTAACAAATGATGGGACCAGTGATGTGAGATTTGTTCTCTCTGCAGAGCACATACGTTCTTACACCTTTGGGCCCTGCAGAGAAAGCAAGTGTTTTGAGGAGCACAAAATGATGGACACTGTACAAAGCAATAGGGACGTTTAACTCTATACGAAGTCATGTAATGAGAGAGATCAGACATTGCAATTCTTAAATTTTTTTCACAACTTACTCTCTGTTCTGCATCTGAAATCATCTCGTGATGAAAAAATCCTCTATCTAAGTCAAGTATCTTCACATCTGGTTTTGTTGGTGAAGTTGGGTTATGAAATTGAAAATATCCTAACTCCTGAGCAGAATCACTTGCCATCTGTTCTAGGTGCTCCGTGTAAGTGGTACTCATTCCATACGGACAAGGCAACCTGGATATCTCTCCGTGAGTCACCGGCTTCCAGAAGAATTTTCCCCTGTCTGTCTTCAACAGCTCACCATGGCATTGCACTAAAAGAGAAAAGAAAAATATTACCAAATTCTGAAGACCATAAGACATGACTTGCTGTTACAGAAATGTTAATGTTATATGCACCAAGAGACATCCAGAGTCTTCCCACAGGTTCTCATGTGGAAATTACAGCTGTACAAACCATTTAACAAACGAGGCAGTCTGTAAACATGACTGAGAACAGACATGCTTAAAACCAGAAACTTCTGAATGATTTTATCAACTCTTAACATACACAAATGTTGCATCTTGGTCTAGAGATCAGGTAATGAAGAAATACAACTGTACAATATGGCAGTACTAAAAGAAATGTATCCCTTAACTTGTCACAGTGACACATACAAGAATACATTTTTGGGGCCTCTAGTAGGGCAGTTAACCTCTACCTGCTTCCCTGGTTTTGCAAATTTAATGTCAAAAAATGCCAAGTATGAATTATTAATAGTAAGGTTTTATATACATACATACACACACACACACACACACACACACACACATATATATATATATATATGAATGTGAAGATTGTGGTCGTTTGGGATGTCATATCGTAGCAGAACATAATCATAAGAAATGCTCATACATATGAGCTGCCCTATGCATGCAGCTGATACAAAGCAAACTGAGAGAGCATTGATTCAGTATAGAAGGCTAAGGGGCTAGCTAAGTTTAATGTACAAGAAAATCCTGGACAAGAGAGACAGTAGCTATTTGCATCAGACGAAACTCAGTAGTTATCTCCTCACCATTTCACATGAGGTCAGAAAAAGATTCAATTTCTCAAACACTGTATTCTTTTAGGAACACTAGATGATGGTCAAAGTCAGAAACCGGGTAATTCTAAATACTAGAAAGGGGTGAAAAAGAGCACAAAAAGCAAAGATATATACTCAAAATATGATCAAACACTGGTGAAACTTTTATAAATTTTGTGGATGAAGGCTTCCAACAGTACGCAATTACAGGCACTTACAGTGTTAGAGGCATTCTAACAGAGGAAACTTTCAGTGTTGCTGATTTGTGATATGGTTTGTGATTCATAACTTACTCTACCTGTCATGTACGCTATTGAAGCATGATGCAGCTACCAATGAGTATTACCTTTCATTTCACAAAATGATCCATGATAACCTTGATGACATTTGCATTCAATGTGGTCAATTAAGTCGACACACTCTCCGTTATTCTGACATGGTTGTGACTGGCAAAGATCTGGAATATTAAAATACCTTAATAATTACATGTTGACAAAAAATGTATCAGTCTTCATGGTACACTGTCCACAATTTGGAGTTCATTTAAAGGTCGGCCAAGCAGTTTCTGTCTAAACTTAAATTTACTTTCACCCATGAATTGTTATGTTCACTACATTTAAAAGTCATGTATTCTGCAGTTACTTTAGTATCTGTTGAGACAGTGAGTGGTAAACTGGGCAGACCTTAATAAAATCTTCATAGTATTACATTCCATTCAATGGACAATATGCAAGCCAAAACAACCAATTATTACAAACTTACCCACATCCCATTCACAGCGCTTGCCACTGTATCCAGGTGGACAGTCACAGGAGAAGTCATTGAATGCATCAGTGCAGGTTCCTCCATTCAGGCAAGGACGTGCCATGCATTCATTAATTTCATCTTCACAGTAGTCACCTTAGTTACAAAACAATTAGGTCTCAGACAATCTAGATTACACATACACTATATCCTTTTGAATGCCCTTTAATTAATGAAAGATTAATTAAATAGTATTAAAAAAATTATGTAAATTGTTATGGAATCCTTTCATATGGAGAACATGAGGTACATGCTGAGACAGTAAATCAATTTAAGTAATATAGCATTCATATGAGTGAGTTGGTACCGCAGAAAGGGTCCAGTATTTATTCAAAAATTATTTTATTATAGTGAATCATTCATTCCCCTCAGTCAGTGAAATACTGCAGCCTACAATTTGACACAAAAAAATGGATTGAAACCCATATAGAAAAACAAGTTGGGGTTGGAAAGGCCATGTCTATGATGGCAACTGTCTGATAAAATTGCAATGACATTTTAGAGAACCTGCTGCCTCCATCAATGGGGCAGATTCATATACACAGATGATGGAAGCAACAGGTGGTACAACGAAGAGGACACCTATTTTAAAATTACACACCCACACCCACACTCATCATTTCATTGTTTTTTTATGTTACCAACTAATTTTCACAACTACTAAACATCTTAAATTTAGCATCTCCTGCTACAGTTGTTTTGAAGTGACAAATATCAGAGAGTCGCACTTATAGACACTTAGTATTCTTTTTATTTCTGTTACAGTGGCAGTACCTCAGGTTATGTAGTAATGACAGGTAACACATTTTATGAAAGAGAGATTGGAAATGATCTGGAAAGAAGCAGTCATGGTGTAATGTTGGGTTACACAGATTGAACAAAAAGCTAGGAGACACGTACTAATTCTAGATGCCAGAAGGGCAACATAAAGAAGGCTCCATTCTGAGGACACACAGTGACATGGTACCCCGAATTTGTGCACCTCTGATGAAGATGTCTAATTCTGAGTTATGACTAGAGGGATTCAAAGAAACCATGACAGTCATGAGCCCTGTCTCAGATATGAAGTAGGCACCTTAAAAATGCATATCTAGAGTGTTATTTCACCAACATGACAGCTTCATCTCAAACTGCCTTACAATATTAATGTCTGATACACAATGTTTCTTATTTCCCACAGCAGCAACTGACAGTGGTCAGATAAAAAAATGGCTCTTCCTGTCATATTTGCACAATGTATTTTCAAGCATAAAACTAATGGTTAAACCCTTACAGCTTAGTGGTTACAATTTGTACCACCAGTTTCAAAATTAAAATATTCTACATTCTGCTGACAGGGTGCATTTATGTGTTTTGTAAGGAACTGACTACAAAGAGTGAGCAATCATTTCTCTATTTCCCTATTCCTCTTTGGTTTTTTAACTTTACTGTGTGGTCCAAATGCAATCTCTGAGCAAAACAAGTTCTTGTTAGTCAATAAAGGGCTATTATGAGACACAATGCTTCTAACCTCTAAAGCAGAACTGCATTTTTAACATGTAATTTATAACTATAAATTAAGATACTAAAATTAATGAAGAAGTGGAATAATTATACTGACACAATTATACATCCACCAATTTAGTCTTTAGTTTCAAACGACCCAAATGAACATGTCGTATACAATTCCATTTACACATAATCACCTTCAACAGCTCTTCTGTTGAAGACCCTTTCATATCATACTTAAATACGGCAAGGGTCCAAGAACTGCTTACAGAAATTACTTTACCTTCAAACCCAGCCTGACAATTACAGTAATAATCTTCAACACCATCCACACAGGTACCATTATTTTCACACTGGTTTGACTGACAGTCATCAATGTTGGTTTCACAATGAACACCTTCAAAATAAAGAAAAATATGACCATAAATTTTAAAAACTGAATGTGTTAAGTTCTGATTCACATTGTGTGTTTTTGTGTGTGTGTGTGTGAGAGAGAGAGAGAGTGTTTGTGTTATATTCAATGATACTGTCAATTACTTACATTATGCTGAATATTCCACAATGTAATGGCCAAATTGCAGGTGTGTACTGTACATGCCATTTGGAGTAAAACATGTCTAACAAACTATAGTTTGTTTTGACACAACTGTCCAGATACACACTAGTGAATTGAGCTAACCCAGCTGTAATTTGATCAAGTTCCTGCCTGTACAGTGCCTTGGTTAATGGGTGTGGCTGCTATACTACTAATCCGGCAGAATTCCACATCGCAAAACATTTAAAACCATACACAAAATTCTGAGGGAGACTGGTTATTTCCCGCAAATGAATGTTAAATGTGAAAAACAATGGTGTGGAGAAGGTGATGTTCTGACAGCAGTGCAATAAAGCCCAAGTACAAGAACAAGCAGAATTTCCTAGATGACTGATGTAGCACAGATACAGGTAGGGAGAATTGTGCACCATGATGGTTTTTATCCATATTAGCTTCCAAAAATGCAATACATTTTACTGAGAGTACATGACAACTGTGTATGATCTTGTGAATAGCTGCAACCATGGTAAGAAATTCTGCCTTACATTCTGTTCACAGATGAGGCTCAGTTTACCTGGGTTGCTATTAGTGATACAATTAATTTGCACCCTTTGTCACAAGAAAAATCATGCCAGGTAATGTAATACCATTTTCAACAGAAATTTTCAGTTACAAAGTGGTGTGGAGTATTCGGCAATTACCTGACTTGACCACATGTTATCAAGGGACAATTACCAGCTCCATATTATAGGAATTTTCTGGAAAATTAATGTTGTCTGTATTTAGAGGATTTTCCTTTTGCCATATGAAGAAAAATGTGGCAACAATATGACAGGGCAACTCCACAATTTGGCAGAAAGTTAATGGAACTTTCAAACAAAAATTATGAAGGAATATGGTCTGGAGGAAACAATGGAGGCTTGGCCCACTCAGTCACGTGACTTCAGCCCATTAGATTTTTTTTTTTGGGGGGGAGGGGTTCCATGTAGATGACAGTGTACCATAGTGTTAAATGAGAATGAAGGCAACTGTTACTACAGGCCAAAAATGAAGCTGCTGATGGTATCAGAAACAAACTGGGACACATGAAGTGGCAACATTCAATGTGTGTATACAGTGTGATGGCGAGCATTTTGAACATGTTGTAATAGCCTTGAAACTTCAATTTTGTAATGTAAAATGATAATAATAAAGATGACTTGAAAACAACATTTATATTTAGTACTATATTAATTTTAGTTTAGTTTAGTTTTGTTCAGTTTAGTTTATTAGTCCAAAATGTCATACATAAGCTAGTGTATAGCTTGATAATGTTGTCAAAATTAATTGTAGTTTATGAGACATATTTTGCTCCAAAGGGCCTGAAAAAGACACTCCTGAAATTTGATCATTAAGTCATGAAACACTCTGCAGAGTGCTGGTGGAAGAAGAATGAAATGTAAATAAACAGCAACAGTGGAATTTTACTGACAGGGAAACATAGGAGTACTCAGGGGTGGGGAAAAAACCCAACCATCATGGCCCTCAAATAGGTTTACAATTGCTTGTTGTAACCTTTACAATTAACCAACAGCTTATTCTAATTTACTGTCACCTAATTTCGAATTATGTTGAGTAAAGAGAAAACCAACTTGATGCCACTTATTTTATTATTTATTCAATACTCATTCAATGCTCAACATGTTTCGGCCGTTAATACGACCATCTTCAGGAGTCTGCGACTAACTGG